>VOFH01003834.1_pt1 | contig 63854 bp, 70 predicted proteins | sample 5384091 | NCBI WGS metagenome assembly VOFH01 (sample SAMN12384727, study PRJNA508395) | human gut metagenome | isolation source: healthy gut G | host: Homo sapiens | reverse complement strand
CGTGGAACGCATGACCCGGTTCACGTCCGACCTGGCGCACCAGGAATGGAACGCCCGCAGAAAGCTGCTCCAGTCCGCCTCCCTCCAGGTGAAGGACCGCGTTTCCCGCGCTTACGGGCTGCTGACCAACGCCACCCTGCTTTCCACCCAGGAGGCGCTGGGGCTGCTCTCCTTCCTCCGCATGGGAGCGTCTCTGGACATCTTTTCCCACCAGGCATTGAAACACGTCAATAAAACCATACTCAACATCCAGCCGGCCCACCTGGCGCGCCTGTCCACCACGGAGCAGACAAGCTCGGAAGACAGGGACCAGATCCGCGCGGACATCATCCGGAAGGAACTCTCCGGAAGCTAATGCAACCAAGAAATATTTTCCATAACATATATGAATAACTTTACGCCCAGGGCGCAACAAGTACTGGCGCACGCGCGCCGGGAAGCGGACCGCTTCAATCATCACTATATAGGAACCGAACACCTTCTTCTCGGCCTTCTCAAACTGGGCAAGGGCGTGGCCGTCACCATCCTGGAAAACCTGGGGGTGGAGCTCAACGCCGTGCGCCAGCAGGTGGAGCAGCAGATAGGCCGGGGCACGGAACCCCAGGCCGAAGGCAACATCCCCTACACCCCCCGGGTGCGCAAGGTCCTGGCCCTGGCCAACAGGGAAGCCCAGGAACTCAACCACACCTATGTGGGAACGGAACACCTTCTCCTGGGCCTCATCCGGGACGGCGACGGCGTGGCAGGACAGATTCTGCGCCACTTCGGCGTGGATCTGGAACAGGCCCGCCGGGAACTGCTGGACGTACTCACGCCCAAATACCAGATGGACGCGGATGAAGACAACATCATTCCGGACGACGATGACGAGGAAGAGGAAAACGACTCCTCCGCCATCCCTTCGGACGAACCCGCAGCCCCCGCCTATTCCAGGCAGCAGAAATCCAAGACGCCCGCCCTCCAGGCGTTCGGCCGCGACATGACCCATCTTGCCCGCGACGGCAAGATGGACCCCGTCATCGGCCGCTCCTCGGAAATCGAACGCGTCATCCAGATTCTGTGCCGCCGGAACAAGAACAACCCTGTTCTGCTGGGAGAAGCCGGGGTGGGCAAAACCGCCATCGTGGAAGGACTGGCCCAGGAAATAGCCCAGGGCCACGTTCCGGAACTCCTGCGCAGCAAGAGGGTCATCTCCCTGGACCTGGCGCTGATGGTGGCGGGCACGAAGTACCGCGGCCAGTTTGAAGAACGGCTCAAGGCCGTGATGGACGAAATACGCCGGGAAGGCAACGTCATTCTCTTCATCGACGAACTGCACACCATCGTGGGCGCCGGTTCTGCGGAAGGCTCCATGGACGCCTCCAACATCATCAAGCCCGCCCTTTCCCGCGGGGAGCTCCAGGCCATCGGCGCCACCACGCTCAATGAGTACAGAAAGCACATTGAGAAGGACGCCGCCCTGGAACGCCGCTTCCAGCAGGTGCAGGTGGGGGGAACCCTCCGTGGAGGACACCATCCAGATACTCGCGGGCATCCAGCCCAAGTATGAGGAACACCACAAGGTGCACTACACGAAGGAGGCCGTGGAAGCCGCGGCCAAGCTCTCCCACCGCTACCTGACGGGGCGCTTCCTGCCGGACAAGGCCATCGACATCCTGGACGAAGCCGGTGCGCGCAAGCGCGTCTCCCAGATGACCCGGCCCGACAACATCAGCCAGATGGAAACCCGCATCGAGGAACTCAAGGAGCGCAAGACCCAGGCCGTGGGCGCCCAGCTTTTTGAAGAAGCGGCCCATATCCGCGACGAAGAAAGCAGGCAGGCAGGGAACTCCAGAACATGCTGGACGCCTGGCGCACGTCCTACGAAACCAACTATGTCCCCGTCACGGAAGAAGACGTGATGGCCGTTCTCGCCAAATGGACCGGCATTCCGCTGGCCCGGATGGAGGAAAAGGAAACCACCAAGCTTCTCCGCATGGAGGAAGAACTGAAAAGCAAAGTCATCGGCCAGGACGAGGCGGCCTCCGCCATCGCCCGCGCCCTGCGGCGCAGCCGCGCGGACATCAAGGACCCGCGCCGCCCGATCGGCTCCTTCCTTTTCCTGGGGCCCACCGGCGTAGGCAAGACCTACCTGGCGCGCAACCTGGCGGAAATCATGTTCGGCACCGCGGACGCCCTGATCCAGGTGGACATGAGCGAGTACATGGAAAAACACACCACGTCCCGCCTCATCGGTTCTCCTCCCGGCTACGTAGGCCATGACGAAGGCGGCCAGCTCACGGAAGCCGTGCGCCGCAGGCCCTACTCCGTCATCCTGTTTGACGAAGTGGAAAAAGCCCACCCGGATGTCATGAACCTGCTTCTCCAGATTCTGGAGGAAGGCAGCGTGACGGATTCCCTGGGCCGCAAGATCAACTTCCGCAACACCATCATCATCCTGACCTCCAACGTGGGGGCCGCCTCCGCCAAGAGGCAGAGCACCATGGGCTTCGGAGCCATGGCCTCCGACAAGGCGGACTACGCCGCCATGAGGGAAAAAATCCTTGAGGAAGCGCGCAAGCAGTTCCGTCCGGAATTTCTCAACCGCTTTGACGAAATCTCCGTCTTCCGCATGCTGGAACGGGACGATCTGGAACACATCGTGCAGCTGGAGGCGGACAAGCTCATCTCCCGCCTCAAGGCCAAGGACATCGCCCTGTCCCTGAGCCCGGAAGCCCTGAGCCTGATCATCAAGAATGGGTACGATCCGCAATACGGAGCGCGCCCCATGCGCCGCGCGATCGAACGCCTGCTGGAAGACCCGCTGGCGGAAGCGCTGCTGCGTGGAGACGTGAAGGCCGGAGACAAGATCGAAGCCGTGCAGACGGACGGGGCGGAAACGCTCAACTTCCTGCACATTGCCGACAAACCCGCAGAAAAGGTGAAAACGCCGCGCAAGAGGGCGCCGCGCAAACCCAAACCCAAGCCCAAGGCGGAATAATTCTTCCCTACGGAACCGGCAGGCCCCCCGCATTCACCCATGCGGGGGGTTTTGCTTTTTCGGGGAATCAGGAACAGACGCTGAAAATTCTGAAAAGAAAAGGGTTCATCCTTCCGTAGTCATCACCATGGCGACACTTCCTTTGCGTACCTTGTTCGGGACGCTGCTGGCCTTATGCTGCATGCATGCCGGCTACTCCCTTTCACCGGAAGAACGGGAGGCGGCCCGTTCCGTCATGGAACGGACCGTCCCCGCCCTGAAAGCCGTCCCCGGCAAACTCAAGCTGGAAGCCGTCAAACAGGAAAACGGCTGTGATGTTTTTGAGACGGAGTCCTCCGGCGGGGTCCTGACCGTACGCGGCAGCAGCGGAACGGCCCTTTGCCGCGGATTTTACGATTTTCTCAAAACAAACGGACTGGGCATGGTTGCCTGGGATAACAAGGACATCCGCTGGCCGGCCCGGATTCCGGATACCCCCCGGCGCAGGGTTGCCTCCCCGTTCCGCCATCATTATTACTTCAATGCCGTCACTTACGGCTATACCATGCCCTACTGGACATGGGAACGCTGGGAGCGGGAAATCGACTGGATGGCCCTGCACGGCATCGACATGCCCCTGGCCCTGGCGGCAACGGAAGGAATTGCCGTCCGCGTATGGAAGCGCCTGGGCCTCACGCAAAAGGAAATAGATGAATTTTACACAGGTCCGGCCCATTTGCCGTGGCAGAGGATGGGCAATCTTGTCAACCATGACGGCATCCTGAACGACAACTGGCACCGGGACCAGATCGCCATGCAGCACAACATCCTCCGCAGGATGAAATCCCTGGGCATGAAACCCGTTTGTCCGGCATTCTCCGGCTTTGTCCCCCAGGGAATCAGGCGTCTTTATCCGGAGGCAAAACTTCACCGTTTGGGCTGGGGCGGATGGCCTCAAAAAAACGCGGCCCATTTCCTTTCTCCGGAAGATCCCCTTTTCCTCCACATAGGGAGCCTGTACATGGAAGAATGGCAGAAGGAATTCGGAAAAAACACTTATTATCTGGCGGATTCCTTCAACGAAATGGAGCTTCCCGTAAATACGGACGACCCGAAAACCCGCGATCAAATGCTCAGCGCGTTGGGAGAACAGGTGTACCGTTCCATTTCCTCCGTTAATCCGGATGCGGTCTGGGTCATGCAGGGATGGATGTTCGGATACCAGCGCCACATTTGGAACGCAGACTCGCTGAAAGCGCTGCTCAGCAAGGTTCCGGATGATCAAATGCTCCTTCTGGACCTGGCTGCGGATTATAACAAGACATTCTGGCACAACGGGATGAACTGGGATGTATTCAAAGGTTTCTTCAACAAGCCCTGGGTGTACAGCGTTATTCCCAACATGGGAGGCAAGTGCGCGATGACGGGCGTGATTGATTTTTATGCCAACGGCCATCTGGAAGCCCTGGAATCGGCCTCTAAAGGGAAGCTTGCCGGCATGGGCATGGCGCCGGAAGGAATAGAGAACAATGACGTCCTTTACGAACTGGTTACGGACGCCGCATGGCGGGACCGCAGGGAAAACGTGGAACAATGGCTGGAAAACTATTGCCGGGCCAGGTACGGGGCATGCCCGGATTCGTTAAAAACAGCTTGGAGCCTCTTCCGCAGCACGGCTTACTCCAATCTGAAAGACCACCCGCGTTTCAACTGGCAGTTGAAACCCGGCGCCCGCAGCAGTTCCGTCGATGCCAGTGAAGATTTTCTCCGGGGCCTGGCCTTGTTCGTCAATACGGAGGGGCTGGAACATTCCCCCCTGTTCCGGCAGGATGCCGTTGAAATGGCGGTCCACTACCTTGGAATACGCATGCACGAGGCCATCCAGGCCGCCCTGGAAGCTTTGGACGAACAAAACCCTGAACATGCGGAGAAGTGCATGGCACGCTTCCGCGAATATGCCCTTCAGGCGGACGCCCTTCTGGAAAGCCATCCTACGTGGCGGCTGTCACGCTGGATATCCTTTGCCCGGGCCCACGGAAAAACCGGGGAGGAAAAAGACGCCTATGAGGAAAACGCCAGACGCCTGGTCACCATTTGGGGGCCGCCCGTAAACGATTATGCCGCAAAGTTATGGAGCGGCCTCATACGCGATTATTACCTGCCGCGCTGGGAGCATTTTTTCCAAAACAGGCTCAAGGACAAAGCTCCGGACATGGAGGCATGGGAAGAAGCCTGGGTCCATTCCCACGGAGTGAGCCCCGCGCGCCGCCCCGGCGATATCATCCGGGCATGCCGCCAATACGTCCGGGAAGCGAAACCGCTCCCTCTCTCCTTGAAAGGAGGCGGTTCAGGCTCGGCTATCGGCAACTGGACTCCGGCGGAAGTATCCACGGAATGGAAATGGGTGGCCTGGCCCGTCTCTCCGGATGACCTGAAAAACCTCCGGGGCGTCCGGTTCACGTACACGTCAGGACGGCATGCCCTGGAAATAGAGCAGGTGGAATTAGTGGGCGACGGCAGGATGATAGACGGCCGCCGTCACGCCGGACTGGCAGGAAAACCGTCCCGGGAGAATTGTTACCAACTCTCCCTGCCTGAAGGCGTCCACGCCAACAACGGACTGCTCATCAGGGCCAAAGTAAGAACCGTGGGAGGGAATGATTCCCGCGGAAAAATAGAGCTTTTGAAAAAGAATGGCTGAGAAGGAGAAAAGGCTCCAACTTCCTCTTCACGGTCTCAGACAGGAAACCTACATATCCAGGCGGTGCAAATTTTCCACCCTGCTGTAACCCATCTTTTTCAGGATTTCCATGGCGCGGTCCGCACGCTTGCCCGTACGGCAGTACAAAAGAAGCAGAGTATTCTTATCCGGCACCAATTGCGGGGCCAGCGTCTCTACTTCATCCACAGGAATATTCACTGCGCCGTCCCTGTGTCTGGCATGGAATTCCTCCGGAGTCCGGACATCGATCAGCATGATCCCGTCCGCCGCCGGAGCGGGAGACACGACGGACACGGCCCGGACCTCGCGTCCCTCCGCCTGCTTCCATTTGGCCCACACGAATACGGCGGTCAATCCGGTCACCATCACCACGTAGGGCACGACGTTTCTCATCCTTTTCATCTTCCTGACGCCTGAAAACTAATCAAGTCAAATTGGAACACGAGGAAATGCGGAAAAGTTCCCCTCACGCTTCATCGTCAATAACCACGGCCTGGGACGCATAGCCGAAGGCGGGGCTGCCCCACTCCACTACGTCCCCCGGCTTCAAATAGCGGGGAGGCTTCATTCCCATCCCCACGCCGCCCGGCGTGCCGGTGGAAAGAACGTCGCCGGGCCACAGCGTCATGAACCGGGAGACGTACGCGACCAGTTCCGGCACGGGCCAGATCAGCCCGTCCGTATTGCCCTGCTGGCGGATTTCCCCGTTTACCTTCAATTCCAGGGGTACTCCGGAGCCGTCGCCCAGTTCCTCCGCGGAAATAAAGGTAGGACCCACCGGAGCAAAGCTGTCGTAGCTCTTCCCCTTGGTCCACTGGCCGCCGTGCTCAAGCTGGTTGGCCCGCTCGGAATAATCGCACATCAGGGTATAGCCGCTGATGGCGCGGGCTGCCTCTTGCGGAGTGGCGTTCTTCAACACATCCCGGATGACGACGGCAAGCTCTATTTCATAATCCAGCTTGTCGCAGCCGGGAGGGTACAGAACCACGTCACAGCAGGAAGTGATGGCGGAAGTGGATTTCAGGAAAATGGCGGGCTCCTCCACGGAGGCGCCGTCAAATTCCCTAGCGTGGTCGGCATAGCTCTTGCCCAGGCACACCAGCTTGGACGGGGAACAGGGAAGCGCCGTATCAATCATCCAGTCCCGGTCGGCGGCCTTGGCGGCCGGATTGTCCAAAAACTCCGCTATCCGCTTCATTTCCTCCCCTGTGGAATCGGTATCCCCGCAAATGCAGGCTTCCACTTCCTTCAGCACGGAATCCGCCACCAGATAAGCCTGACGGGATTCGCTCCACAGAGCCATGGTTCGCTCCGCCTGGTCATTAAGATAAAACCTGATTTTCACCTCATCACTATAGCAGGCGACCGCAGGCTGACAAAGGCACGCCCTGTCATCCGCCTGAAACGAGGGCGCCCGGAGATTACCCGCGTAGGGCTTGCTTTCACGGAACAGGCATACTATCATATTTGCCCTTAACTGATACATATCATGTCCGACCAAGTATATTTTTTTGACACCACCCTTCGCGATGGAGAACAATGCCCCGGAGCTTCCATGAACCTCCGTGAAAAATTGGAAGTGGCCCGTCAAATGGAACGACTCGGAATGGATGTCATTGAAGCGGGGTTTCCCTGCATCTCCGACGGAGACTTTGAGGCGGTGCATACCATCGCCACGGAAATCAAGAAATGCCGCATCGCCGGGCTGGCCCGCTGCGTCAAGGCGGACATTGAAGCGGCGGCCAGAGCCCTGGAACCGGCAGGCGACCGCGCGCGCATCCACATCTTCCTGGCCACCAGCAAGCTGCACATGCAATTCAAGCTGAAGAAGGCGGAAACGGAAATCCTGCGCATGGCGGCGGAAGGCGTGTCCTGCGCCAGGCAATTCGTCCAGGACGTGGAATTTTCCCCGGAAGACGCCTCCCGCACGGACCTGGACTTCCTGACCAAGGTCGTGGAAACCGTCATCGACGCCGGAGCCACTACCGTCAACATTCCGGACACCGTCGGCTACACAACGCCCGACGAATTTTACCGCATCATCCGCCACTTGAAGGAAAACGTGCCGAACATCGACAAGGCCGTCATTTCCGTGCATTGCCACAACGACCTGGGGCTGGCCGTAGCCAACTCCCTGGCCGCCATCCGCGCCGGGGCCCGGCAGGTGGAAGGCACCATCAACGGCATTGGCGAACGCGCCGGAAACGTGGCGCTGGAAGAAGTCATCATGGCTCTGCGCACCCGTTCCGACCAGTTCGGCAGCGTCAAGGACAACATCAACATCAAGGAAATCGTCCGCACTTCCCGCATTGTGGCGCGCATGAGCGGCATGCAGGTGCAGCGCTCCAAGGCCATCGTGGGGGAAAACGCCTTCGCCCATTCCTCCGGCATCCACCAGCACGGCATCCTTAACTGCCGGGAAACCTACGAAGTCATGGACCCGCAGGCTGTCGGCTGGGGTTCCACGGAACTTCCGCTGACCAAGCACTCCGGACGCGCCGCCGTCAAGGCCAGGCTGGAGCAGCTGGGCCACGTACTGACGGAAGAGGAAGTCAACACCGTCTTTGAGCGTTTCAAAAAAGTAGGCGACTCCAAAAAATTCGTCTATGACGACGACCTTTCCGCGATTGTGGATGACTCCCTGCACGCTTCCTCCGGCCTCTGGGAACTGGACTTCCTGCAATTCGTGGCAGGCAGCCACGCCCGCCCCACGGCTACGGTCGGCCTGGTCAAGGAAGGGAAAAAGTTTGAAGACAGCTCCACGGGTAACGGAGCGGTGGACGCCGTCATCAAGGCCATTGAGCGCATCACCAAGCGCAAAGGCACCCTGAAGGGCTACAGCGTCAACGCCGCTTCCGAAGGCAAGGACGCCCTGGGAGAAGTCACGGTGCATGTGGACTTCGGCCTACCCAAGCCCGTTGTGGGCAAGGGTGCGTCCACGGACGTCATCGAAGCCTCCGCCCGCGCCTATCTGAATGCGGTCAACCGCTTCATTCGCATGGAAAACATGCCCCGGCCCGCAGATGCGGACAAGGGAGCCATCTGACCAGCGGCCCTTGATCCCTTCCCCCTGCCCCCGGCGGCGGGGAGGGAAACGCCCTTCCCCGGACAACGAGCTATTTGCTTGATTCCGGGTATTTACCATGCCATAAACATCCGCCCCCCTGAAAACACTGTACACGCCCATGAAAATACCATTTCTCTTGTTGTGCCTGGCCTGCGGCGCCATGGCCGCGCCTTCCGCCAAAAAACAGCCGGACGCCGCCAAGCCGCTCCCGCCCCTGGAAAAAGCGACCATCTCCATTGACGGCCATCCCGAAAGTGTGGCCGCGGACGACCAGGGCAACATCTACTTCACCTCCATCGGAGCCAAACTTACGCCCACGGAAGAGGACAAGGACGGCTATCTGGGTGTCATTCCCTACGGTTCCACGGAGCCTAAAAAGATCACGGACGTGGACACCCTGAACGCTCCCAAGGGGCTTCTGTACAAGGACGGCTTCCTGTACTGCACGGACATCAGCATGGTTTACAAGATAGACGCCAAAACCGGTGCCATAGAAGGGTACGTGGACTTGTCCCCCTCCCGCATGAAATTCCTCAATGACCTGGCCTTCATCAACGGCAGGCTCATGGTCTCCTCCACGGACACGGACCAGATATTTTACGTGGATACGGAATCCAAATCCTACGGGGAGCTGGTGACCAAACAGCCCATCCACAAGCCGAACGGCCTGGCCTGGGACCCGGAAAGAAAAGTCATCTACGTCTGCGAATACGCCACAGATGAAAAAGGCAAGCCCAGCGGAAGGCTCCCTTTCCGTAAACCCCATTTCCCGCGAGGTAACGGAACTCTCCAGGGAACGGGGACAGTACGACGGCCTGGCCTACCGCGACGGCGCGCTCTACTACAGCGACTGGTCCCAGGACAAAAAGCCGGAAGCCATACGCAGGCTGGACCTGAAGACGGGCCGTTCCGCCCCCGTAGCCACCGGCCCCATTGAAGGGACGGCGGACTTCATCCTGTACGGTCCCATGATCGTGGCACCGGGCATGACTGAAAAGAAAATCCACATCATGCCCATTGGTGGGAAAAAATAACTGCCCCGCCGCAATCTGCACCACGCCTTTCAAGTCCGCCCGTGGCATCTGCCGCGCTGGCGGGCTTTTTCAATTTACGGCTTGAAGTGAACGGAGGATGCGTTTAGGTAATGGGGATATGAGCAAGATTTCAGACCAAATCATGGACGGCATGAAAACCGCCATGAAAGCCAAGGACAGCGTCACCCTCAACACGTTGCGCGCCCTCAAGACGGCCATGACGAATGCCGCCATCGCCAAGGGAGGCCTGGGCACGGAACTGGACGAAGCGGAGGAACTGGCCGCAGTCCGCAAGCAGATCAAGCAGCGCGAGGACTCCGCGCAGCAGTTCCGCTCCGCCGGACGCCATGAACTGGCCGACAAGGAGGAAGCGGAAATCACCGTACTCAAGCAATTCATGCCTGCGGAACTCGGCAGGGAGGAAGTGGAAGCCATCCTGGAAACCGCTATGCAGGAAACCGGGGCCTCCGGCAAAAAGGACATGGGCCGGGTCATGAAGCTCATGCAGGAACGTACCGCGGGCAGGTTCAACGGCAAGGAACTGGCCCAAATGGTATCCGCCAGACTGTCATGAGCTGCTGCGCCGCCATCATTGTGGCGGCCGGGTCTTCCCGGCGCGCCGGATTTGACAAGCTGCTGGCCCCACTGCACGGGGTCCGCGTACTGGAACGCAGCATCCGCGCCTTTGCCAACTGCCGTGAAGTCTCGGAAATCGTCGTGGTCTGCCCGGAAGAACGCTTCCATGCCATTGACGCCGCAGACCTGGAAGCGGGCATTCCCATCACCCGCGTGGACGGAGGGGCGGAACGCCATGAATCCGTGCAGAACGGACTGGCCGCCCTGCTTTACACACCGGAGCTGGTGGCCGTGCACGACGGTGCGCGCCCCCTCATCACCGTCGAGCAAATCTCCCGCTGCATCCAGACAGCCAGGGAATGTGGAGCGGCAGCCTCCGCCCGCCCCGTCACGGACACGCTGAAAAGAGCGGACTCCGAACGTTTCACGCTGCCCGAACAGGTAAACAGGGAAGGCCTCTGGTGCATGGAAACTCCACAGGTATTCCAATACTCCCTGTTGCTGGACGCCTATGTGGAAGTCTCCGAACGGGACATCCGGGTGACGGACGAAGTCACTGCCCTCCAGCTCATCGGACATCCCACGCGCCTGGTGCACAACCATGAGCCCAACCCTAAAATCACCTGGCCGGAAGACATCTCGCACGCTGAAATGCTGCTGGAACTCACACACCGCCGCAATGACTCATGACCAGCCTGCTATGTACAGAACCGCGCACGATCCTCATCCTGGGCACGGGTTATCTGGGCCGGGCCCTGGCCGAACGCCTGCGGGAAGCCGGGCACATTCCCCTCACAGCGGACATTGACCCTCAGCAGGCCATCTATGAAGCGGACATGACGGACTCCGCCTCCATGCACAGGCTGGCGGCGCGGATTCCGGAACCGTGCCTCATCGTCATGTGCGCCAGCACGCGGGGAGGCGGAACGGAAGCCTACCGCAACCTGTATACCCGGGGGGCGGAAAACACGCTGGAAGCATTCCCCGGAAAACCGGTTATCTTCTGCTCAAGCACTTCCGTGTACGGCATTACGGACGGACGCTGGGTGACGGAGGAGCACAACGTCTACCCCACCACGGAAAAAAGGCGTCTTCTTCTCCAGGCGGAACAGGCCGTTCTGGCCGCCAAGGGAACCGTCGTACGTCTGGCGGCCCTCTACGGACCGGGACGCTGCATCCTGGTCTCCGACTATTGCGCCAAGGGAGCCGCGCTGCCCGGCAACATGGACAGATGGATGAACTACATCCACAGGGACGACGCCGTTTCCGCCCTGTTCCTGCTGTGCACGCTCCGCCACCCGCCCCGCGGCATCTACAATGCAGCGGACCGCACACCCATGCAGCTGAGTGAAATCTACGCCTACCTCTCCGGGCTGCTCGGCATTCCGGCCCCACCTCCGTCCCCGCCGCGTTCCGGAGGCCGCCGCGGAGACACCAGCCAGCGCGTCTCCTGCGCCCGCCTTCTGTCCCTGGGCTGGGAACCGCTCTACCCAAGTTTTGCGGACGGCGTGCACAACGTTCTGGAAGCGCTGGAAGAATAAACCTGCTTCCGTTGGCCGCTGTCCTGGTTGCCGTTTTGCAGGCCTGACGCATTGAATACTCCTCTTAACATTCCGGCAGCCTCCGGAACTGTTCTCCGAAAAAAGATACATTCTTCAAAGCTCTTTTCCCGTTAAAAAGGAACTGCCTGAAATGACCATCACAAGCACGGCTTCCGAACCCGTTCCGCATTCTCCCCATGAACGGCGCTTCTTCCGTCTCATTCCGTGGGGCATGGCCCATACCGTGCTGATGCTCTGGATAACGGGAATGGCTGTAATCCTGGCCGGGCAGAACGGTCATCCGGCTGTACATTCCCGGCTTTTGGAAATCAAACCTTCTCTGTACGCCTCCGGACTGCTGGCTGTTCTCCTTGCTGCGGGTTGCCATATCTGCCGCCGCTGCCGCAGGATGCAGCCCCTCCTTTCCCCCCGCGTGACAACCTTCTGCGTAGCCGCCTTCATGCTGGGCCTGCTCTCCTTCCTCCTTTACGCCGGACTGACAGCCTCCTATGCGCCGCCGGACAGCGCCTTCTCAAAACTGGAAATTCCCTCCGTTTATATCCATGAATTTTCCGGGGGCGCCCTGGTATTCAGCCTGGTTCTTCCCCTGGGCCTCCTTTCCCTGGCCGCCTCTCTTCAGGCTTCCAGAAATCATGTGCCCGGAATCAAAGACATTTTGGTGGTCTTGTGGTGCCTGCTGGTTCCATTCCTGTTCATCTTCCTCCTCCGTTCACCGGAACCGGAAGGAAAAAGCTATTCGGCACCCTTTCACGAGCAGAAGCTTCCAATAAACAAAGAGGCGTCAGGCTTCATTCGCGGACTCTCTCCGCGTCAGGAAAACACGGTTTCTCCGCCGAACGGAACCCGGACAACGTCCGATGCACGGAGTCTGTATCCCTGACTGTCCCCCTTCTTGACTTGCACGGCGGGAACAGGCACAATCCTGCGCGCCATGCGTATCATTACAGGACTTCAACCCAGCGGCAAACTGCACATCGGCAACTACTTCGGAGCCATGGAACCTGCCGTCCGCATGCAGGACCGCGGAGAATCCTACTACTTTCTGGCGGATTACCACGCCATGAGCACCGTACACGACGCGGACACCCTGCGCGAAAACTGCAAAAATCTGGCGACGGACTTCCTGGCGGTGGGGCTGGACCCGGAAAAATGCGTCTTCTTCCGCCAATCTTCCGTGCCGGAAGTCAATGAACTGGCCTGGATACTCAGCACCGTATGCCCCGTAGGACTGCTGGAGCGCTGTCACTCCTACAAGGACAAGATCGCCAAAGGCTTTTCCCCCAGCAACGCCCTCTTTACCTATCCCGTGCTGATGGCCGCGGACATCCTGATGTATGACTCCGACCTGGTGCCCGTAGGCAAGGACCAGAAACAGCATCTGGAAGTCACCCGCGACCTGGCCGGCAAAATGAACGAGCAATTCGGGGAAGGAACCTGCAAGCTGCCGGACGCTCTCATTGCGGAAAGCACCGCCATCGTCCCCGGGCTGGACGGTCAGAAAATGAGCAAAAGCTACAACAACACGCTCCCCATCTTCGGGGAGGAAAAAGCCACCCGCAAGCTCATCATGAGGATTCCCACGGACTCCACCCCTGTGGAAGAACCGAAGCCGACGGAAAACTCCATCATCCTCCAGCTCTACAAGCTCTTCGCCTCCGCGGAAGGCTATGAAGACATGATCCGCGACTTCCGGAACGGAGGCTGCGGCTACGGCGACTTCAAAAAACGCCTCTTTGACGCCTACTGGGAATACTTCCGCGCCGCGCGGAAACGCCGGGCGGAGCTGGAAGCCAGCCAGGACTACGTGCACCAGGTGCTGGAAAATGGCGCAAGGAAGGCGCGGGAACGGCCTCCGTGGTGCTGGACCGGGTGCGCCGGACCGTGGGCCTGATTTGAAGGCGGAAGGGAAATGCCGCGAAACACCGGGAAAAACACGTTTTTTAGTGGTATGGAAAACCACGGAATGCTATACAGGAGTATATGAAGAATATTCTGGTCGCCATCGATTTTTCCAACGCTACGGATGCCGTCATTCACCAGATCGGCAAACTGGCCTGTCCCAACGACAGCATCGTCCACCTGCTCCACATCGTGGAACCCAGCATCTGTTATGAAGTCTCCGGCGTTCTCCCGGATGAAGTCCCCGTTCCGGTCATGGACCAGACGGAGGAAAACGAAGTCATGACCATTGCCAAAAACCATCTGAAGAAAACGGCGGAAAAGCTCTCCCGGCTGACGGACGCCACCATCATCCAGGCGGTGGAGGACGAATTTGAAATCAGTGAGGCCGTCATCAACTACGCCGAAAAACACAACATAGACATGATTGTGGTAGGCAAGCACAACCACGGCTTCCTCTCCACGGTCTTCCTTGGCAGCGTAGCCAGTTCCGTGATGCGCAAATCACCCGTGCCCGTGCTGGTGGTTCCCGTCACCAAGGAAGAGGATTAGGCGCAAAAAACCGGGCAGATACCGTTCCCTTTCATGATAACCATACTATTTATAGGCGATGTGGTGGGAGAACCCGGACGCACCGCCTTGAAGCATGCGCTCCCCGGGCTCAGGGAAGCGCACGGGGCGGACTTTGTCGTGGTCAACGGGGAAAACGCCGCCGCCGGGCGCGGCATCACGCCCAGGCTGGCGCAGGAGCTGCTCCAGGCCGGAGTGGACGTCATCACCACCGGAGACCATGTCTGGGACCAGGTGGAACTGGCTCCGTGGCTGAACACCGAACCGCGCGTGCTGCGCCCAGTCAACTACCCCGAAGGCACGCCGGGACACGGCAGCGTCGTGAAGGAAACGCCCAAGGGAAAAGTGGCGGTCATGCAGGTCCAGGGGCGCTCCTTCATCCAGCCGCCGCTGGAAAACCCTTTCCTGATCTCGGAAAAAGAGGCCCAAAGGCTGAGAAACGAAGAACATGTCCGGGTAATCCTGGTGGACATGCATGCGGAAACCACCAGTGAAAAAATCTCCACCGGGTACAATCTGGACGGCTTGGTTTCCGCCGTCATCGGAACCCATACCCACGTGCAGACGGCGGACGAAACCATCCTGGAACACGGAACGGCCTACCTGACGGACGCCGGCATGTGCGGTCCCGCCGTCGGCGTGCTGGGACGGGAGCTGGAACCCATCCTCAAGCGGTTCCGCACCTCCATGCCTGCCAAATTCCCCGTAGCCGGCTGGCCCGTGCGCCTTTGCGGCGCGGTCATCCGCGTGGATGAGGAAACCGGGAAAGCCCTGAACATCACCCGCATCAGCCAAATCGTGGAAAAACCGGCCTCCTGACCATGTACGACGTGACTCCCCGCCTGCCGCCGCCCCCAGCCATGGTCCTCTGCGGATATTCCATGGAAAGACATGATTCCACACCACTTTTCCGGCGCCATGCAGTCACGACGACGCCGGAAAGGCAGAAAACTCCGTTTTACCCCTCCACCGGTCTTCATCCCTTCTACCCTGCCCCATGAACTATCATGAACTATGAAGCCAGATTCGGCGGCATAGGCCGCCTGTACGGAACCAGAGGGCTGGACATACTCCGGAACTCCCGCATGGCTGTTGTCGGCATTGGAGGGGTAGGTTCCTGGGCGGCGGAAGCGCTGGCGCGTTCCGGCGCAGGCGCCATCATCCTGATGGACCTGGACGACCTTTGCGTTACCAACACCAACCGGCAAATCCACGCCCTGGGAACAACCATCGGGCAATCCAAGACGGAAGCCATGGCGGCCCGCATCAGGGACATCAACCCCGAAGCGGAAATCATCACGCTGGACAACTTTTATACGGAAGCCAATGCGAAAAAACTCTTCGGGACCGCGCCGGACGTCATCATTGACGCCATTGACTCCCTCTCCCCCAAGGCGCACCTCATCGCCTCCTGCTACCGCAACAAACAGCCTCTCATCACCTGCGGCGGAGCCGGTGGGCGGACAGACCCGTCCAAAATAGAAATTGCCGACCTCTCCCGGACCAAGGGCGACCCCCTGCTCTCCAGCCTGCGCGCCAAACTCAAAAAAGACTACGGCCTCCCGCTGGGAGAAAAAAAACGCAAGCTGAAAATCCCCTGCGTCTTCTCCCAGGAAACTCCCGTCTATCCTACCTGCGATGGAGGAACCTCCTGCTCACGCGATCCCAGATTTCAGGGGAAAATGGGCTGCGACGCCGGCTTCGGCTCCATCACGCACATCACCGGCACCTTCGGCTTTTTTGCGGCATCATCCGCCATACAAATGCTTCTGAACAAAAACAACATCAGTACAACCATGAACACACGCCTGCTCCCCCTCCTCGGGGCCGTCATCCTTCCCATGCTCAGCCAGTGCAACTCGCTGGAAAAGGACATAGCCGCCATCAATGCCCGCAACATGGAAATAGCCCGGGAGCCGAGGGGCAACTACTTCGTAGGCCGCCGCTACCATGTGCCGTCAACGCGCTTCTGGGGCTACCTGCGCCAGCCGGGCCAGACCTGGAGAACGGCCCAGCTCGTCATCATGGATGAAAGCGCCTGCCGTACGCCGGACCGCCTGCCGGAATACGCCGGGAATCCCCGCTACGCCTTTGACAACAACTACGAATACAGGGTATACGGCAAATTCACGGGCAAGTACGGATACGAACCCAACACCAACCTGAAGCTCCCCATCTTCAAGCCCACCAAATTCGAACAGCTCAATACGGACCCCGGCTGGCTCTTCAAGCCGTCGGAAAAATACGACAAAAAAACCGTCTCCTGCGCCCGGGCATCATGCCTCTGACTTCCGTTCCGGCCCGGTGACGGAAGGTATTCCCGTAAAAATGGAAGAGGCGGATAAAAAGAAGAAAAAAGCGATCTACGCCTCCCTTAAAAACTCCCCGCCTTCAGGCGCCCATGCTCGGGTGGCGGAATTGGTAGACGCGCTAGACTAAGGATCTAGTGTCGATAAGACGTAGGTTCGAGTCCCCTCTCGAGCACCATTCAATAACCCTCTTTAAGTGAAATGCTTGGAGAGGGTTTCTTGTCGAAGGAGAAACGGGAAAAGATATTCATCCCAAAGGCAGGCTCATTCACCAATCTTGAAGAAGGGTGCCTGAATCAGAAATCCAATTTAAGGGAATTTTAAATACCTCCGGCCATCAGCACGGCGATTTCTTCCCGGACAGGCATGGAACGGATGGCTCCCTTGCGCGTCGTGACAATGGAGGCGGCGGGCATTGGAGAATAGGAGCATGTCCGCAAGCTGCCGTTCCGTCAGGTTTTCCAGCCCCGTTTTCAGAATCCAGTCTAAGCAGGAGCCAAAGAAGGCGTCTCGGCCCCTGTCGTATCGATGGTCTTGACGTTCAGAAAAGTAGGCTGGTGTACAAGAGTACTTCCATAGCTGGCCCAGCTTCCTTCCCTGCCCCCGTTACAAGGATGAGGCGGAGATTGCCGAATTCTTTTTTCAGTGCATCAAGTCCTTCTTCCATGGAGGCGCAGCCGGTGAGGAAGCGGGTTCCTCCTTTTCTATTTTCATGACGCTGCACGCCGCAGCCATAGAGCATCTGCTCCCGGGCCAGTTCAGGCTGGGCCAGAGGGGAGGCCTGGATTGGGATCAAAGGAGACCAGGGAACCTTTTTTCCTGCGCGCGGCTGACAGCGTGCCGGGTGGCGCGCCGCACATCGTCGTGCGTCATGGAGAGGGTTCCGAAGTGGAAGATGCGCGTGTTTTCCACCAGGGCCATGTCCACTTCTCCAGAAGTCAGTTTCATGTCGGCGCCGGGATTGCGGTAAAAGGAAAAGTCACGGTCTCCCTGTTCGTCAATCTGGACGAAAGCAAGCGTCGTGTTGACTTCCCGGGAAGAGACCAGCCCCGAATCGTCAATACCCGCCTCACGGAGGGTGTTCCGGAGCATTTTGCCGAACATGTCATGACCCACCTTGCCGATGAAAGCGGTCCTGCGGCCCAGTTTGGCGAGCATGGACAAAACATTGCACGGCGCTCCCCCGGGATTCGCCTGGTAAACGGGCAGCCCCTGCCCGCTCGTTCCGCAAGGGGTAAAATCCACCAGCAGTTCTCCGAGAGCGATAACGTCGTACATGTTTTGAGGTATTAAAGGTGGCTTTTCCGGCACGGATAAAAGCCGGAAAGTATGTGCAAGCATAGAATGTCCCGCGTGCGGAAAAAAGAGGCTCATTCCAGTCATGCCGGAAAGGGGCTCATTCCCGGCGTTCCTTCCTCCGGCAAACCGTGCCGGGAGGAATCGGAAAGTTATCTTCTCCAGGCACCAGGCGGACATTTATGGACCCGCTGAATACCGGAAAAGTCTGGCATATCCCTAACATACGCTTCCCGGGAAGTGCCCATTAGAGTGAGACAGCAAACAGGATACCACATTTCAACACGATGAAAAGGAACTGCAAAGACACGGTAAAGCGAAGATTCCGGGAGCCCCGGTCCCCTATGACAGGACGAAGATTCATCGGGGATTCTCCATATAGGGTGGGCAATTTTCATCGGGCGCATGAAGAGTTTTACACGAACCAGCTTCTGGGCATGGGAGGCCGCGAAGAATGGGGGATTTACGGAGTGGCCCTGCTGCCGCAGGACGAGGCCCCTTTACAAGGCGCTGAAGAGCCAGGACGGTCTTTATACGCTGACGGCCTGCGGGCGCGACGGCAGGGACGAGTTTTACGAAATAGGTTCGCTGGTGGATTTGGCATGGGGGCCGGAGAATCCCCAAAGCGTGATTGACAGAATCGCGGATCCACGGATTAAAATCATCACGCTGACCATTATGGAAGGCGGCTACAATATTGACAAGGAAACCGGGGAATTCATGCTCGGGAGCAAGGATGTGAAGCATGACCTGGAACATCCGGCCATCCCCGGACGGTCTTCGGCTTCCTGGCCGCAGGATTGCGGAAAAGGCGGAAAAACGGAGCCGGCCCCGTAACGGTTCTATCCTGCGACAACCTCCAGCACAATGGGGACACGGCCCGGAAAGCGTTTATTTCCTTTATCGAGGCCCAGGACTCAGAACTGGCCCGATGGGTGAAAAAAAACGTCACGTTCCCCAACAGCATGGTGGACCGCATCACGCCCGCCGTTACGCCGGACGACGTCAAACGGCTGAACGCACAGAGCGGCGTGGAGGATGCCGCCCCCGTGTATTCCGAGGATTTCATCCAGTGGGTGATTGAGGATGATTTCATTGCCGGCCGCCCGGACTGGGAAGCCGCAGGAGCGGAGTTCACGGACGACGTGTCCGCTTACGAGAACATGAAGCTCAGCCTGCTGAACGCCTCCCATTCCCTGCTGTCCTACCCCGCCTTCCTGGCCGGCTACCGCCGGGTGGACGAGGCGGTGAGGGACGAGATTTGCCCGCTATCTGCGCCTTTTCATGGACCGGGACGCCGGCCCCTATGTTCCGGCCCCGGGAAATACGGATTTGGAGCTGTACAAGAAGACCCTGCTGGAGCGCTTCGGCAACAAGGCCGTCAGCGACCAGATCAGCCGCCTGTGCTTTGACGGGTTTCAAGATTCCCGTGTATGTGATGCCCGTGTTAACGAAGATGATCAGGGATGACGCCGATCTCGAACGCCTGGCTTTTTTCATTGCCGCGTACCGCCATTACCTGAAACACGGAAAGGACGACCGGGGCCGCGCCTATGAGGTAAACGAGCCCTGGCTGACGGAGGAGGACAGGAAGCTGATTGCCGGCGACGATCCCGTCGATTTTCTCGGACTGTCCCCTTTCCGGAGCACGGATTTGAAAGCGGCGGACAAGTTTGTCAGCCAGTACCGCAGCATGGTGGAAGGGCTTGAAAAAGAAACGGCGTGCTTTCCGTTCTGGAAAAAATGGTTCTCCCCTAGTCATACCGGCACTTTATGCCGTCCGGACTGAGGTATGGGCGGCATGAAGATGCTGCCGCCCTCTTCTTCCTCCTGCCATTCCCAGCCTTTTTTCCCTTTTATGGAAACACCACGGCATCCCCGCCCTGGGACCCTTCCTGGCCCTGACATTCATTTACTTTCTCGTCGGGTTCCTGACGACCGTGAACGGTCAGTTTCAGGGGCCTTTGCAAAGCGCCTTCCTGTCGGACGCCGGAACCCTGAAGAATACGTTTATCACGCTGATTCCCTTTTTTCTTTTTCCTGGCGTATCTGGTGAACGGAAATATCGGTTCCCGCTGGATCAACCGCTACGGCTACAAAACAACGCTGATACGGGGGCTTTTGTTCATGGTGCTCGGACTGGCCGTGTTTTTCTCTCCGCCTGGTTCACCGTCCGTTACGGGGACCTGCACCTGACGATCGCCGGGGCCGAAATCCCCTACGGCTATTTTATTTTCCTGGCGGGCTCGTATGCCATGGGCACCTCCGCCACACTCCTGCAGGTGGTCATCAATCCCTACGTGACCTCCTATGAATTGAAGGGAACCCAGCCGGTCCAGCGCCTCAATATCGTCTGCGCCGTGAATTCATTCGGAACGACGATCGCGCCGTTTTTCGTGACCGGCGTCCTGTTTGCCGGGCTGCCGATGGAGAATGTCCATGTACGGCAGCTGATGACGCCCCTGCTGATCCTGGGAATCCTCATCGCCTTGATCACCCTGGTGACGAAACGCCTTTACCTGCCCGACCTCCGGGACACGACGGCCGGAGAAGGCGAAAAACTGGAACGCGGCATCTGGTCCTTCCGCCATTTGACACTGGGCGTCATCGCCATTTTCTTTTACGTGGGCGCGGAGGTTTCCGTGGGAATCAACGTGAACCTGCATGCGCTGGAACTCGGCAATTCGGATTCGCCCCTGCTGTTTCTGGGCTCCAGCAATCTGGTAGTGTGGGGGAGTGGACCTGGGCATTCCCGCCCTGCTGGCCTCCCCTGTACTGGGGCGGCCTGATGGCGGGGCGTATTGTTTCCGGCTGGCTGAGCCATATTTCCCCCCGCGTCCAATTGACGGCGGCTACCTCCGCGGCGGCCCTCCTGACGCTGGCTGCCATTTACACCCATAACCTGTGGGTGCTGGTTTCGGTGGGGCTGTTTCATTCCGTGATGTGGGGTGCATTTTCACGCTCGCTACCGTGGGATTGAAAAATACACCGCCAAGGCTTCCGGCATTTTCATGATGGGCGTGTTCGGCGGGGCCGTTTTCCTTTCCTCCAGGGTGTTCTGGCAGATTCGCTGGGAAGCTGGCGCTGGTCATGGATGCTTGTTTTCCTCTGCGAACTGGTCATGCTGGCTTACGCCCTGGCAGGCTCCCGCGTCAGAAAGCAGGATCTTCCGGAAGAAACAGATTAAAAGGAACGGCAACAGGATGCCGCACGCCGGCACAGAGACGCTCCGGTGAAAAGGCGTTTCCAGATATTATACGGGGATTGGCGCCGCAGGCAATTGAAGCGTTTCCCCGCCCATTAATGCCATTTATCCCGTATTTTTCTTCATGTCGGCCTTCCCATCCTGTAGCATGAGCCCATGCAAGAGAGAAGCAGTGGCTTTCAATGGCCCGCAGAGTGGACACCGGATATTCTCGCTACCCTGATGTTTGTGGTTCAGGGGGGGAAGATTCTTCTGATACGCAAGAAGAGGGGGATAGGAGCGGGGAAGGTGAACGGCCCCGGCGGCAAGTTCGAGCCGGGGGAGACGGCTCTTCAATGCGTTCTGCGGGAAGTCCGGGAGGAACTGCGGATTGACGTAACGGACGCCCGGGAAATGGGCGTGCTTAATTTTTCCTTTACCTGCGGAACCATTCCGGAAATCCGCTGCCATGTGTTCATGGCTTCCTCCTTCACGGGGACTCCCTCGGAAACGCCGGAGGCGGAGCCCTTCTGGTCTCCCGTAGAGGAGATTCCCTACGACCTCATGTGGCAGGATGACCGGTACTGGCTTCCCGCCATGCTCCGCGGCAAACGGTTCCAGGCGTTTTTCACGTTTGAGGGGGCAGAATGCTGATTATTCCTTGAAACGGAAGAGGAATAGCCATACCTGTTTCCACCGCTCCCGATTATCCGGCTTTCCGCTCACGGAAACACAGCGGGAAGAAGCGGTTTTCACGAGCCACACCCGGCATTCCGGCGTTTTTCCCTCTTTTCCCTCTTTTCCCTCTTTTCCCTCTTTTCCTCTTTTCCCTCTTTTCCCTCTTTTCCCTCTTTTCCCTCTTTTCCCTCTTTTCCCTCTTTTCCCTCTTTTCCCTCTTTTCCCTCTTTTCCCTCTTTTCCCGCCGAGTCCCCGGCATCAGCAACCGGCATTCCGCGCCCCTCCATCACCACGATGAGGGGCGCGGAAGACATCAGAAGACCACGGCTACGCCCAAGGCCGCCCGGTGTTCCGTGTAGGATTCCCGGAAACAAGCCTGATAGGAGGCATAAATGGAGAGGTTTCACTGCGCACGAAGCGCGACAGAAATTTGACCTTGAAGGCCTGGCGTGCCGGAGCGTATCCTCTGCCTCTGTACCGGGACTCATAGACGGTGTCGCCGTCCCACCAGATGTCGTTGAAGGTATGGTGGGGATTGTTGCGCCATATGTCCGGGCAGTAGCTTCCGGAAATGGCGTTGGTCCACATCATGCCGTTGGAGAAGCGGATGGCGTGTTCCAGCGTCACTCCCACTTCAAGCGCCATATTGTCGAACGATCCGCGGTTTTCCCACCTGGATTCCCTTCTCCAGTATTCATCATCATCCCACCACCAGGAAGAGTCATAGTCTTCGTCATCATAGTCGTCCTTTTTCACTTTGTTAGAGGCATGCACATAGCTCATCTTGGCGAAAGGCGTGATACTGAAGGATCTGGAGACCTCGTAGCGCCATGCGGCCGACAACGCGACGTTCCAGGTTTCCGTATCCCATGTGGAGTTTTCGTAGTTCATGCCGTGGTGGGCGCATTTGTTGTCGGTATTGCCGAATCCCATATTCATGGACAGAAGAAGATGGGATTTTCTTCCGGTCTGCCTGTACAGGGCTCCGTAAATGTTGACCATCATCGTATCCTGGTCAAATTTGTCGCCTTCCAGAAATCCGGCGGGATGGTCCGCCATTTCCTTGATGTTCTGGGTACCGGACATGAAGCCCAGGGACAGGCCGAGCAGCCTTCCCCTTCCACTTTCGGATGCGCAATAGTCGTAGCCCAAGGCTCCGCCGCCGGCCGAATAGTCGAAGGCGGAATGCTCGTTCCTGACACTGGCATTTCCGAAGCTTCCCATGCCGCTGAACCAGAAACGCGATTTTTTGCCGTCCTGAAAACGGTGCACGCCCATCTGGGAGTCGATGGCGTCAGAAAAGGCCTGCATGTGGCCCGTAGCCGCCCAGAGGGAATCCAGAGTGGTTTCAGGGCCGCTGTCCGGGAATTGGCTGACGGACTGGGCGTGCAGCAGGGAGGCACACCCGGCGGCGCTCAAACACCATGCATATAAGAAGGATTGTTTCATGACTGGTATGAATGTTTTTGTTTAACAGGTTTGACGAATCACCAAGGTTGCTACCCGGAAAGCGCAGTAAAATGACGGTTTTGTTTATCCCTGCTTTTTTTCAGAAAAAATCCGCCGCTTTTTCTTCCGCAAGGGATTTCCCGGAAGGCACCTCGGCAATGGCTTTCTGACTGCCCCGGAAGCCTCAGTTCCATGTCTTTCATGTTCTCCAGGGAAGTCTGTTGAGCCCGGAATACGGCTCTATGCGTCAAGCGCGCCGCCGCTTGCCCGGACATTTCGGCGAACCGCTTCTTTAAGCTTTTCCTTCCGGGCCTTTTGTGATATGGGTGCGGGAGCAATGGCGCAGTCTCCTGCCCCTTTATTTGCTGACTGTTTCAATTCATCCATTATTTGACATGTATACCCCCGAGTTCAAGAATATCCTGACGACCACGCTGAACGGCCTGCGCGAAGAAGGCCTGTACAAGGAAGAACGTTTTATCGCCTCCCAGCAGTATTCCCAGGTAACGCTGAAAGACGGCCGTTCCGTCATCAACATGTGCGCCAACAATTACCTGGGCCTGGCCAATAATCCGGAAGTGATGGAAGCGGCCAAGAAGGCGATTGACCAGTGGGGGTTCGGCATGGCGTCCGTCCGGTTCATCTGCGGCACTCAGACCCTGCACCGCCAGCTGGAGGAACGCCTTTCCGAGTTCCTAGGCACGGAAGACACGATTCTCTTCCCCTCCTGCTTTGACGCCAACGGCGGCCTGTTCGAAGGGCTGCTGACCGCGGACGACGCCATTATTTCCGATTCCCTGAACCATGCCTCCATCATCGACGGGGTGCGCCTCTGCAAGGCCAAGCGCTTCCGCTACGCCAACAACGACATGGCGGACCTGGAAGCCAAGCTGCAGGAGGCGGACGCCGCCGGCGCCCGCGTCAAGCTGATTTCCACGGACGGCGTCTTTTCCATGGACGGCATCATTGCCCAGCTTGACAAGATTCACGAACTGGCGGCCAAATACAACGCCATCGTCCATTTCGACGACTGCCACGCCACGGGCTTCCTTGGCAAGCGGGGACGCGGGACGCATGAGTACCGCGGCTTGTTCGGCAAGATAGATATCACGACGGGGACACTCGGCAAAGCCCTGGGCGGCGCGTCCGGCGGCTACGTTTCCGGCCCGAAGGAAGTGGTGGACGTCCTGCGCCAGAAGGCGCGCCCCTACCTGTTTTCCAACAGCGTGGCCCCGGCGATCGTGGCCGCGTCCATCAAGGTGCTGGACCTTCTGGAAGGTTCCACGGAAGCGCGCGACCGCGTGGAAGCCAATACCAAATATTTCCGCGGCGCGATGACCGGCGCCGGCTTCACCATCGGCGGCAAGGATCACCCGATTTCCCCGGTGATGCTGGGGGATGCCGTCCTGTCCCAGCAGTTTTCCGCACAGCTCCTGGACGAAGGCGTGTATGCCGTAGGCTTCTTCTATCCCGTGGTGCCCAAGGGACAGGCACGCATCCGCACCCAGATTTCCGCCGCCCACACCCGCGAACAGCTGGACAAGGCGATTGAAGCCTTCTGCAAGGTGGGCAAAAACCTGGGCGTCATTTCCTGATTTCCCGGCCCGCTCATGACTTCGGACGCATCACCCATGCCCGGCGGCAACCTGCCGACACTGCCCGTGAAACGGGTGGTGCGTCCCACCCCTTCCATCCCGGACCATAAAGTGGTTCGCCAGATCGGCAGCGGAGCGTATGGAGAGGTCTGGCTGGCAAAAGCCCTGACAGGCGCATGGAGGGCCGTCAAAATCGTCTGGAGGGAGGATTTTGAGGACGAACGGACCTTCAACCGGGAGTTTGAAGGCATTCTTCAATACGAGCCCATCGCCCGCAACCATCCGGGCCTGGTGCACATCCTGCATGTGGGCCGCCACGACGAAGGCTCCCCCTTTTATTATTACGTGATGGAGCTGGGCGACGACGCCCGCACGGGAGTCCATATCAACCCGGACGAGTATATTCCCCGTACGCTCCAGACGGACAAGAAGTTTTCCGGCAACAAGCCCCTTCCCCTGGATTACTGCCTGGAGGTGGGCAGCCAGCTTGCCCACGCGCTGCTGTACCTGCACAGCAAGAACCTGACGCACCGGGACATCAAGCCCGCCAACGTCATTTTCGTGAATGGGCGTCCCAAACTGGCGGACATCGGCCTGGTGGCCCATCTGGACCAGCGCAGTTTTGTCGGCACGGAGGGGTTCATTCCTCCGGACGGTCCCGGGACCCGCAGGGCGGATGTGTATGCCCTGGCCAAAGTCCTGTATGAGATCAGCACCGGGAAGGACCGCATGGATTTTCCCGAACTGCCGGATGAATTGCCGGCGGGCACCGTGCAGAAAAAATGGCAGGCGTTCAATACCATCATCTGCCAGGCCGCGGAACCGCGCGTGGAGGAATGCACGATTGATTCCGCGGAGGAGCTGGCGGAAAAGATAGACGCGCTGAGAGGGTATGAAGTTCCGTCCCGCTTCCGGCTTCAGAAGAAAAGCCGCCGCAAGTTCAAACGTACCTTCCAGCTTCTGGGGGCCGCCATTGCCGGCGGCCTGACGGCGTATTGGGGAGTACTCTGGCTCAACGAACAGCAACACGCACAGGAACCGGACACCCCGGCGGAAGCGCATTCCCAACAATCCGCGCCGGAGGAAGAGTCCAGGAACGGGTACGTGCTGGTTACCAGTTCTCCGGCGGGGGCGTCCGTCTATGACGCCGACGGGAATTATCTGGATGAAACGCCTTACGGCCCCATCGAATTGCCTGCCGGCACCACCGTCGTGTACACCATCAAGAAGTCGGGGTTTGCGGACAAGGAGGAGACGGGGACTGTTGCAGGAGGCTCCACGCTGGCATTGGGAGGAGTCCTGAAAGAGTACCATCCGCCCACGGACGGGCAGCCCGGGAAGGATACGGAGGGCGTTACCTATCTTCCGGCGGAGACGCGCCACGTGGCGGAGACGCCCCTGACGGCCGCCCTGTTCAACAAGTTCCTGAAGGAAGACAGGCAGCAGGGCAATTTTCAAATGCAGCGGCAGCAGGTGCAGCCGGACCACCCGGAGAAGGATCTGGCCCTGCTGACCCAGGACGGCATTACGGCGTACCTGGCGTGGCTGAACAAGAAGTGCGAACGGGAGGGGCTGCTGGGCAAGGAGTTCTCCATCAGCGCGGACCCGGGGCCTCAGGGTTCCGGACGGACGGACGGACGGAACACGTACGTCCTGAACGTCACCCGCGTTTTCCAGGTTCCCATCACCGTCACGACCAACCCGCCGGGAGCCAGCGTGTTTTTCAACAACAGGCTCATCGGCAGGACGCCCATTGAGGAGTATGTCAACCAGGTGCCTTACGTGATTGAGATCAAGCTGCCGGGGCACGCCACGATGCGGCGCAGGGGGCTTGATCCCCAGGACCTGTACCTTTCCCTCCAGCTTGAACCGGACAAGTCCGTGGTGTTCGGCTCCCCCTGGATCAACAGCCTGGGAATGGACCTGGTGCCTGCGGGGAACAATACTCTGGCAATGGCCCATGAAGTGCGTGTCAAGGACTTCCAGCAGTTCCTGAAAGCCACGGGCCGCAAAGCCCCGGCCAAGCCGGGATTCCCCCAGGAAGACGACCATCCGGTGGTGGACGTGAGCAGGCAGGACGCGCGGGCCTTTGCCAGATGGCTCACCAACAGGGAGCGTGCCCAGGGGCTGATTGACCAGCATGATTCCTACCGCCTGCCCAAAGACGCGGAATGGAGCGCCTGGATGCAGCTCGGAGAGGAAAAGGGGGATTCCCCCTATGAAAAAACGTTGCCGCATGACCATTCCAAGGAGGTGTTCCCGTGGGGGACTTCCTGGCCCCCGCCGAACGGAGCGGGCAATTTCGCTGACCAGTCCGCCCTGATTTATCTTCCCTCGTCCCGCGTGATCGTGGATTACGAGGACGGGCAGCCCTACACGGCCCCGGTCAGGTCATTCCCCCCCAACCGCCTGGGCCTGTACGACCTGGAAGGCAACGTGATGGAGTGGGTGGACGATAATTACGGAGGTCCGGAAAGCCTTCCCATACGCAGCCACGGCGTGGCCCGCGGCGGCAGCTACCTGTCCTTCCGTCCCAAGCAGCTCACCACTAGCATCCGCACTCCGCTGCCGGAAAACACGCGGGACGATGCCCTGGGGTTCCGCCTCGTTCTTTCCTCGGAACGCCCGCCCGCTCCTCCGGCTCCCTGACGAAGAAGGCCTTTTCTCCCGGCGGGGCCGCACCATCCCGGCACGGCTCTCATCCGGACCGCGGCTTTCCGGGTTCTCCCGCTCAGGAAAATGTTTGAAAGGGGGGCGCATTGTGCTACCGTGTCGTTGCACCGTTTTCCTCATGAAAATCATCGCCATCGCCAACCAGAAAGGGGGGTGGGAAAGACCACCACGGCTATCAACCTGGCCGCCGCCCTGGCCCAGCTGAAAAAGAAAATTCTCGTTATTGACCTGGACCCGCAGGCCAACGCCACCAGCGGCCTGGGCATCGACACCCGGGAGACGGCCAGCCTGTACCCCGCCCTGCTCCACCAGATTCCTGCGGAACAGTGCATCCGGCCTTCCGGCAGAAAACGGCTGGACATTATTCCCTCCACCATGGACCTGGCCGGCGTGGAGATAGAGCTGGCGCGGGCCGGCGACCATCTGACCAGGCTCCGGGAGACGCTCGCCCCGCTGCGCAAATCCGGTTCCTACGATTACTGCATCATGGACACGCCCCCCTCCCTGGGCGTGCTGATGACTTCCGCCCTGGCCGCCTGCGACGAAGTGCTCACCCCCCTCCAGTGCGAATGGTTCGGGCTGGAAGGCCTTGCCAAGATTCTGCACGTGACCGCGCAAATTTGCGCCAGCGGAGCCAATCCCCACATCAGGCATGAAGGCGTCCTGATGACCATGTACGACGGCCGCACCAACCTTTCCCGGCAGGTGATCGAGCAGGTGGGGCAGCACCTCCCCAAAATGCTGTACAAGACGGTCATCCCCCGTTCCATCAGGCTTGGCGAAGCGCCCAGCTTCGGCCACACCATTTTCGAACACGACCCCTCCGGCCCGGCGGCGGAGGCCTACCTGAAGGCGGCGCGGGAATTCGTCAAGCGCCACAAGTCCTGAATACCGGCCCAGCCTTCCGGGGGCGGAACAGGCATTCACCTTGACTTGCCGGGAGCGGCATAGGAAAATGCCCGCAGTTTCCGTTTCCCGAATTTTTCCCATGCCAGCAAAAGAAGGCCAGACAGACGCCGCGCCCGGGACGACAGGGCAAGCGCCGCCTCCCCCTCCGGCGACAGGCCTGGAAGAGATTCTACCCGGCAGGCCCCGCTTCCCCATGCGGGAGGAGAAGGGCGCGTTTTTCGTCTATCAGCGGGAGCTGGCTCCCGGCACGCGGCTGGAGCAGTATGAAGTTCTCAGCGTCCTGGGCAGCGGCGGCTTCGGCATTACCTATTTGGCCAAAGACCTGTTCCTGAACAGGAACGTGGTGATCAAGGAGAATTTCCCGGCAAGCTGCTCCTACCGCGACCCGCTGACCGGCCATATCAGGCCCAACAACGAACACGACCTGGAGAATTACACCTGGGCCCTGAAAAGCTTTTTGAGCGAAGCCCAGACCCTGGCGGAACTGAACCACCCGGGCATCGTCAGGATCCTGTCCGTGTTCGAGGCCAACGGCACGGCCTACTTCGCCATGGAGCACATCACGGGCCTGTCCCTGGATTATCTGGGAGAAAAGCTCCACACCACCGGCCACCGTTACACGGAAGACGAACTGAAGGGCCTGCTCACCCGCCTGCTCCGCATTCTGGAATACCTGCACGCCAGCCATATTTACCACCGGGACATCAAGCCCGGCAATATCCTGCTGACGGAGGAGGGAACGCCCGTTCTCATCGACTTCGGCGCGGCGCGGCATGCCCTGAAGCTGCACACCGCCACCGTCCTGACCACCCAGGGGTACTCCTCTCCGGAACAGGCCTTGGGCAAGACGAACATAGGTCCCTGGAGCGACCTTTATTCCGTGGGGGCCACCTTTTACGCCCTGCTCACCGGACATCCTCCGGAACGGGCGGAAGTGCGGCTGGCGGAAGACGCGATGCCGCCCCTGCACAGCAATCCGCAGCTGATGCGCCTGTATTCCCGCCAGTTCCTGCTTTCCCTGGACAAGGCGCTGGCCCCGCAGATCAACTGCCGCTACCAGGACGCCCGGGAGTGGATCAACGACATCTGCTCCATTTCCGGGGAGGAATCCTCCGCCACCATCCAGCTGACCCGCGCGGAGATCAGCAGCGCCCGGCCGGCGCTCCACCTGGGCGCTGCAAAAAGTTCAGATAAAAACATTCCTTCCGGAAGGGGCACGGGCACTCCCTCCGCCGCCCGCAGGCTTTCCGCCCGCACCATCAGGCGCAACCGCCAGCTGATGTACCTGATGGTGGGCAGCGCATGCACATTGCTGGCGGGCGCCGCGGCGTTCTACCTGCTGGATTACCTGAAACAGGCCCCCATGGGTACGACGATCAACACGATCAAGGACGCCATCCAGCAACCCGGCGCCAACGGGCTGGAAAAACTCCCGGCCATCCCTCCGCGGGACCTGGCCTCCATCCGCATTCCGGAACTGAGAATCGCGGAAGACGCCTCCCTGGAAGAGCGGAAAACGTCCCGGTTCCAGCTCCGGCTGGACGACAGCATGCTCAGCAGCTCCAGCCTCCCTTCCCCCCTGCCGGAAGAGCTGCGCATTTCCTGCATTTACCTTCAGATTTCCTCTTCTCCGGACGGCAGGGAGGACCTCTACCTGACCATCCGTGATTCCAACGGCGCCCTGGTGGACCGCTCCTCAACCCCATTCCCTCATTCACGGTTCCCGGCCAGTCCACCACCACGTTTTTCTTCCCGGCCCTCCCCTTTGCTGTACACGGACCGGACGTACACGTACGCCTTTGAAACGGCCGCCCAGCAGCCGGTTTCCGTGCAGATGGCCTGTTTGAAGGGAGACCCGGCCCGGACGGAAGAGGCTTTCCCGAAAATCCGCATTATTGCGGCCCCGGCCATTCAGGACGAATCCCTGCGGGAGGACCCAGCCTACCGGGAACTGATGCGCCAGGTTTCCTCCCCGGCGTCCAGCCGCAGCAGAACCGCGAAACGCCTGAAAGTGACGGCGGACAACATGGCGGCGGTAGAACAACTGTCCAGGGAAGGCTACCCCGTCGCCCAATATGCACTGGCCAAGGCACTGATGGCGCCGGACTTTCCCGGAGGACCCAGACCGGAAAACGGCGTGGAATGGCTTTACCGGGCCGCCACGGGAGGATGTTATGAGGCCATGAAGGATCTGGGCGTCATGCTCATGGACATTCCCTCCTACTTCCCCAGACTGCCCCAACAGCCACCCCTGGCCAGAAGGGGTTACGCCCAGGCCGCCCGCTTTTTGAGAATGGCGCTCCAGTACAGGGACCAGGAAGCCGCGTACCTGCTTTCCCTGATGTATTCCCAGGGCTGGGGAATGCCCGTTTCCACGGAACTCTCCCGCCTGATGATGGAACGCCTCAACGGCTCCGGCTACCTGACGTCCAGCCTGAACCTCCAGTCGGCCATTGCCGCCTGCTGGCTTCCCCTTCCCGTGGAAGCGGGGAGTTCCACCACCCTGAGATTCACGGTTCCCGGCCCCTTTGCTCCCGCAGCTCTCCAAGGCGTGACCCTGCACAATACGTGCAAGGAGCAGTCCTTCTCTTTCAGCAAGCTCAACGTGCTTCAAAACGGGCGTGTCGTGCTGGACATTTTCGCCCCGCAGAAAGTCGCCCCCGGGCAAAGTTCCAAACCCATCGGCATTTCCATTCCGGAGGGATTCCTGGCGGACACCACACTGCCCCTGGAAGTGGAAATTCTGCTGGTTCCCGGTTCCAGCTGCGGCGTGGTGGAATTGCCGCTCCCGGTGGAGAAAGAGCGGCCGTGAAAGGAATTCGCTGTTCGTCAGTTCCTTCCGCAATTGTTCCGGCCCGTTCATTTTCACGAAAGCTTCTTGCTTCCGTTTGAGGAAATGCTAAAAGAGAACCATGACTCCCCTGACCTGCATGCGCCGCCTGGTTCCCCTGCTGGCGGCATTCCTGATGATTTCCTGCGGCGATCCCTCCGTCTCCTACTGTAAAAAGGTGGCCGACATCAATGCGGAATATTCCGAAAAAAGCGACGCACTGGCGGAACGGCTCCTCAAGCTGAAGAAGAATCCGACTCTTCCGGGCCTGGAGGAAAGCAGCCGGCAGGCGGCAAAAATACTGAAGGACCGGGACGAAGACCTTGCAGACCTGAGCACCAGGGACGTGGATCCGGACCTGGTCGCCTTTGTGGAGGAAGATAGGAAACTGTTTGCCCGCGGAAGAGAACTGGCGGAACACTACCAGCAGTATTTTGAAAAATACCTCAAGGGAGGCCCCGAACTGACGCCCGACCCTGTACGCGCCGCTTCCAAAATAGGCCGCGGACGCCAGGAAGTGCGCAAGATTCTCAACGCCGCACGTACTCTGGAAGAAAGAGCGGAAAACCTGCGGAAAGAAAAGTCCACCGCCTACGGCACGGAACTTCCTCCCCTGCATTTCCGCCTGCCGGACATGAAGGAATTGCTCTCCAACCGTTAATTCCCGGCATGAAAAGCAGATGGCACTTTTTGCCGCGCGGCTCTCCTGTCCCTGGCATTCCTGCCCGCGGCGCAGGCGCAGCCGGAGACAGGGCCATGGGAGGCCCTTTTCACGGGAATGTCCCTTTCCCAGGGAAAAAACCGCCCGGGCATTTCCTTTTCCTTCCGGCTCACGCCTCAAGCGGGGCAGGTTCCGCTCATTCCCCTGGCCTCCGATGCATTCACGGCTACCGACAGCACCGGAAAGGCTCTTCCCTGCCTGAGCATTAATTTCTCACATTACCCGGACCCCGCCGGCACGGAAGATTATACGGTGGACATGTATTTATCATCCGATTCCCTGCCGGATGCACGGGCCACGTCCGTTTCCCTGAAAGGAGCCATTCCCGTTCTGGCGGCGGACAAAAAAGCAGGCGCTTCCCTGGCAGGCAATAACCCTGGGCGGAGACGCCGTTTCCATCCCTCTGTCTGAACGGGACAGGGAAGGAAAGAAAAAAAGATCACGGTCAAGGCCCAAGTCCATGAAGGACTGATTCCCGTGGAAGGATTTACCTATTGGCGGCTGACCATTACCGGGGATGAGGACATTCTTTTCCATTCCCTTGCCCTGAAAGACCACGAGGGAAAGGAGCTCCCTCCGGACGCCCGCCATCACAGCCATTTTGGCAACAAATCCGGCCATCAATGGGAAATGGACTGGCTTCATGCCATCCCCGAAGAGGAAAAGACCCTGCTCGTCCGGATTTTCTGCCTGTCCGGAAAGAAAACATGAACATTCCCATGGACCAGACAATCGGGCTCGGAGGCCCGATATCACCACCTTCCAACACTCCCACTCCATGAAGTCCCTGCTGCTGTTCCTTTCTCTCTCCTGCCTGGGCGCCGCTGACAAGGCACCTCCGCCACCGCTCTGTCCTCTGGAATTCGACTCCTTCTCCCTGGGAGTCAACGGTACGACTAAGGAGCCTTATTGCATATTGTCCCTGAACGGAAGGCCTCTGGAACACCTCAGTGTGGTCTCCATATCCAAGGAAAGGCCTTTCGATCTTTCCGTCACGGACTCCACAGGAAAAACCTATGCATTGAATCATGTTCTGATTGAGCCGGCGTGGGAAAAAGAATGGAATCGGGAAGAAGAGTTCCATCTGCGCTTTTCTCTTTCCGAATGGCCGTCAGAACATGCGGAATGGCTACGCATCCGGGGAATGTCTCCGTGGTGTGCATCAAAGCTTCCTCCCTGGATCCGGTGGAGGTCGATCTGATTCACCCGGGAAAACGGAAATTCCCGTTGTGGGGAATGACATCCCGCAGAGCGACATTGCGGACCCGGCACGAACGGAGACCCTGATATTATTCGTGGAGAAGTGGGAGGGTAAGGAAGAGGAAGGCTTCCAATGGAAATTCAGCCTGGGCCACCGGGACAGCTTCCGCTACTGCGGCATGGAACTGGAAGACATGCAGGGGCGGCCCATTCCCTTCAAACGTTTTTCCGGAGGATTGTGCAGCGGCGGCGGCGGAACGACACGCTCCGAATATTTCACCCTTACCCGCCCCTATGAACAACTGAAAGTGCGCATTTTGCATGCCGATCCCCGCTACATTGAAATCAGGAAAGTGCCTGTTGACATCAGCGTGGGAATGGGAGGCCCCTTAACAAGGAAAAAGTCCCTGCGGCTAAATAAAAACGTTCTTCCCGCCTCCGGCTTGCCACCAAGAGCCCTCCCCCAACACCCCGGAGAACATGCCATGATCCAGATTTTTCCCTAGGCAGGACTGCCAGATTCCTTTGTTTGCAACTCTCTCATCCAACACCCATTCCCTATGAAATACCTGTTGCTATTTCTGCCGCTTCCCTGCGTGGCCGCGTCTGCTGACAATACACCCCTGCTGCAAGGCTCACGGACGGGGTTCGCATCTTTCCTGACCGGGACGGACCACACGGAAAAGAAGAAATACTGCATGGTGACCCTGGACGGGACATACCGGGGGAAAGCCAGCATCATCCCTGCATCCGGGAAACCATTTTCCGACCTTTCCATTACGGATTCCACGGAAAGACCTATACGCCGGACAATGTTCTGATTTCCATGAAGGCAGAAAAGGGACTGAATCAGGAAAAAGAGTTCATTATCCAATTCTCGTTTTCCGAATGGCCCCCGGAAGACGCGGAGTGGCTACGCATTCGGGGGGATGTGCCCGTCACCTGTACGGAATATTCATCCACGGATCCGGCAGAGGTTGATCTACTTCACCCGGAAGAGGTAAAATACCGCTTCCGCCAAACAACGGCCGGCAGGATGATGGCATTGCCGACCCCGCCCGGATGCAGTTCCTGACATTATCCATGAAGAAGCTGAAAGACGGGGACGGCGGCCGGAATGGCACCGATGTCTGGGAATTCCTGCTGGCCTACCCGACCGATTTCCGGTACCGGGATTTGAAACTGGAAGACATGCAGGGACGGGCCGTCCCTGCCGGTATGCCGCCCTCTCTGCGGGTTCAGCGCCAGCGGGGAGGAGGAACCTCCACCTATGAATATCTCGTTCTCCCGCGCTCCCGTGAAAAAATGAAGGTACGGATTCTGTATCTTGATCCGCGCAATTTTGAGACAAGACACGTATCCGTCGACGTGAGTTTGGGAATAGGGGGATCACTCAACAAGGGAAAAAGAGAACCCTGACATAACCGCATCTTTTCAACTGAATATTTATGAAGCCCATCATCCTGCTGTTCATGATTCTTGCGGGTATTTTCCCCTGCCATGCCTCCGGTACTCCAGAAAAAACGGAGGACGGGAAGCCTGTGAAGTTTTGCGGCTTTCTGCTGGAACAAGCAGGCCGCCGCCAAAAGATTACTTTCAATTTCCTGGCGTTCTTTTCCGGGAAAAGGATACCTTTCTCGCCATCCACTACGGAAGGATTGAAGATCACGGACTCCCAGGGGAAGAGACTGCGGGTGTCACGCATTTTTGTAGATCCCGTCCTGGACCCGGAGGAGGAAAGAAAAGACAACATGGGCTGGAACGGGGCAGCCGCCATTTCCATTGAAACGGATACCCCTCCATCCGCCCAGGCCGCCTGGGTGGAAATATCCGGACACATTCCTTTGCTGATGACCTCGGAAGTGCGCCAGGCCCCGGTTTCCGGTCTCACCGTAAACGGAGAGGAGATTCATTTCTCCCTTCCGGAAAAAAAGGAGATCGTTGGGGATAACTCCGTCCATATCCGGGCACGCCATTATTCGGCATCATGGGGCGGTCCCCATTTGGCATGGAAGCTTTTCATTCGCGCCCCGGATTTTTACCATTCATTCCCTTTCCCTGACTGCACCCCAAAGAGGGAATACACCGCCTGCCTCCTATAAAAAAAAAATTCAACAGCCTCCGTCTTTTCGAGAAGACACTTCCGGAATGTTTCGTCTTCAACATTCCGGAGGAGGAAACCACTATGCAGCTCCATCTCTCCTATTTTGGAAACCTCCAGCCGGAAAAACTCCCCATCCATTGCCGCGTCAGCCTGGGAGGGGAATTTTCCAGAACCATTGACAAACCGGCCCCCTCCATGAAAATGTTACTGTACCTGGCGATTGCTTTCCTTTTTCCCTGCTCCTTTGGCGATCCGCCTCCCGCCCTTGAGGGAGCGCACATGGAATTTGAATCTCTTGAAATTATTACCGACAATGATGTTCCCTGCATGAAAATTACATGCAGCGTCACCCACACGGCAAAAGAATCCATCATGGAATTCCCGCCAAAAAGCCTACCTTCTGCTGAATGTCGTTGATTCAACAGGGAAAAGACTTCTTCCGACAATTTGATGATAGTTGGAAAAAACTTCCTCCAAGTAGATGAAGAAGATTGCCCGGACAACCAGTTCCATGCGATTCTTTTTTTCAAGGAACTCCCCGCCAAAACCGCCAAATGGATACATATCTGCGGAAATGTTCCACTTCGTTGCTGTTCCCTTTCCTCTTCAATTCCCAGAGGACTTTTCTGGCGGAACGGAATGAAGGAAGAGTTTTCCGCAATAGACTGTGAAATGGTTCCGGAAGGACCGGTAGCGGACTTGGCAATATGCAAAAGTGAAACTGTTACCCTGGAAGCGAAACTTCTGCAAACCTACAGAAATAATTCCCAATTATGGAAAATCCATTTGAGTGCCATCGCCACCTTCCGTTTTTACGGTCTGGAACTCCTTGATGAACAGGGACTCCATGTCCTCTTTTCCTTAAGGCCCTGCAGCGCTTTTGCGGGAGGGAGGGGCCGGTTATTCCATGGAATGCGTTTTTCCGCGAGCCTACTCACGTCTGCAGGCTAGAATTCTTTACATAGATCCCGACAAGTTTAAAAAAAAAGCCTCCCATTCAACCTGACCGTCGGCCTGGCGGGAACTCTCAGCAAGAGACAGGCGCCATCGGCCAGGTAACTGCCCCTTCCCTACGAAAATATCCTATGAAAACAACCGAATTCCTCCTGTTTTTCTCTGCGGCTCCCTTTCGTCCCCGCCGGGGACGGGGAAAAAGATTTGCCGCGGGACAGTCTCGTCTTCTCGGAAATGAGGATTGTCCATCAGAAAAACGACAAATCCCTGACGCTGTCCTTCAAGCTGTCCTGCTCCGGTGGAGGGGTTCCCCTGACGCCCCCCGGATGCACGTGGTCTGGCAGTGGTTGATTCCACGGGAAAAAAAGCTCGGCATCCGGAACGTGCAGGTCACTCCCGAATTGTCCTATGAAAATGATTCCTTCCATTCGCCGGAGGGAAAAGCGGAGCTGAGCATCCAGACGAATTCCCTTCCCAGTGTTCAAGCCGAGTGGATACGGATTTCAGGGAATATTTCCATCCCCATGGGCCGTAAGGTGCTGAAATTTCCGGCACAGGAAATTGAATTTGAAGAAGCTCCGTCCATCATTCGGCATCCCAAAACCGGAAATCCCATCCATCTCAGGATTTCATCAGCCGGACAGGAGGCGAACAGCCCGTTGTTTTCCGTCGATATCGGAAGCAATAGTCCGGTCATTCTGCATTCCATCACTTTCCAGTATCCCGACGGAACGCCTTTTCACCCTAAAATGATTAAGATCCCTGTCAGACAAAATGAGGAAAACGAACAGTCTCTACGTCTTATCTATTTGTTCCGGCCAAATACCAGAACCCTCCTGGTGACGCTTTCGTATTTTGATGAAAGCGGAACAACGGACATCCCCGTCAACTTCAACATCGGGTTTGACGGAAGCGCATCACCCTTAAAGAAAATGAATCCATGAAGCTCTTGTTTTCACTGATTGTTTTTTCCGTTTTCTCCCTTTCATGGGGAAAACCGCTCTCCATTCTGAAGGGAACCGGGGTGGAACTGGCGCCGTTGGACACCTCCCGAGAGTCCGTTTTTTTCAATTTAAACATCAGTTATAAAAATGCCCCGGCCGTTCTGGATGCCAAAAAAAGTCTGGACCTTACGGATATCAACACGCAGGGAGGAAATCTGGACATCCGGAATTCCTCGGGAACGCCGCTGAACCCCAGATCCATTTATATCACTCTGGATTCCTATAACCGGAAGGAAGAATCCGGAACGTTCAACCTGGGGATTTCCTTGGAAACGCCCCTCCCTCTCAAAACCCGCTGGATACACATTAAAGGAGAGGTGCCGCTCATGTGTTCGCACCTGTCTTCCCTTCCGGCGGAAGACCTTGCTCTGAAAGAAGGGGGATACTGCGACATCCTCCTGTCATTTCCTCCCTTTCTTAGGGACGACGGCGACATAGCGAAAATGGAATCCATGCAACGCGTAACCCTTACCGCGACCCACAAAAAGGAGAAAGGGAAGTGGACCATCATCCTGTCCCATCCTGAGGAATTTCCCTATACCTGCATGGAATTTTTCTGACGAAAAAAACCGTCCCATTCCCGTAAAGACAGATAAATCCGTTTATTTTTTCAGCGCCGGCACCATCTCCCGTCCCATCACCTGCACTTTTCCGGAAGATTACGGCCATGTACGCGTCAAGGTCCTGTACGAACAGAAACGGGAAGCCCGGCTGATGCCCATCGACCTCACCGCAGGGCTGGGTGGCATCCATGAATCAAAAATGCTGCCCATGAAAAAATGAAGGGCTTTTTTCAGAAGCTTTCCGCTAAAAAACAAGGTATCTTTTCCAAAAACAAGATTGACACCGGAAGACCTTTCTCCTAGTATCCGCGCACAGCATCAGCGGCGGGGTAGCCAAGTGGTAAGGCAACGGTCTGCAAAATCGTCATTCGCGGGTTCGATTCCCGCTCCCGCCTCCAAGATGCTGCAAAAACCGGTTCAAGTCGCGTTCGTCTAGCGGTCTAGGACTCCCGCCTTCACGCGGGCAACACGGGTTCGAGTCCCGTACGCGATGCCAGTTTCTTTTTATCTTATTCCTTGAACAGGAACTTTTACGCCATTCGCAAGGTATGTTTCTGGCTTTTCCGGCCCGCTGTGCTATAGTGTGAACGCAATGACCGCCCAAGACAGCATTATCCTGAACGGCGTCCCCTATTTTCTGGCGGAACCCTGTTCCGTCATACGGCTTCTGGAACTCCTGAATATGAAGGGAAATCCAGTGGTGGTGGAACACAACGGTTCCGCACTCCTGCCCCGGGATTTTTCCCGTGTTACGGTTGTTCCGGGGGATACGGTAGAAGTGGTCTCCATCGTTGCCGGCGGCTGAGTTTTTCATCATCAATATTTTACTTTACTTCACCCATGCCGACCATCCATGTCATGTCTCCCACTCTCGCCAGCCAGGTGGCGGCGGGCGAAGTCGTGGAACGGCCGGCCTCCGTCGTCAAAGAGCTGGTGGAGAACAGTCTGGACGCCGGGGCCAAGTCCGTGCGGGTGGAAATCCGCCGCGGAGGCGTGGGCCTGATCAGGGTGACGGACGACGGATGCGGCATGAGCCGTGAAGACGCCAGCCTCTGTGCCAAGCGTCACGCCACGAGCAAGCTTTCCTCCCTGGAGGAACTGTTTGAAATCACCCATCTGGGTTTCCGGGGAGAGGCCATCCCCAGTATCGCCAGCGTTTCCCGCTTCAAGCTTTGCACCAGGCAGCAGCATGCCCTGGAAGGCTGGGAAGTGCGGATTGACGGCGGGATGGAGCACGAACCCCGGAGCTCCGGGGTATCTCCCGGCACCGCCATTGAGGTGGCCGATCTGTTTTACAATACTCCGGCACGCCGCAAGTTCCTGAAGTCCGCGGAAACGGAGGCTTCCCACGTGGAACACCAGATACGCCTCCATGCGCTGGCATTCCCCCGGGTGCGCTTTACCTACAGGAGGGACGACCAGCTGGTGTTCGATCTTCCGGCCACCACGGACCTGCGGGTGCGCATTTCCGCCCTGACGGACCCCGCCACGGCGGCGGCCCTGATTCCGATAGAGGCCACCACCGGCCCCGGCATTTCCGTCAGCGGGTACTTGCTTCCGCTTTCCGAGGCCAGGCGCACTAGAAAAGGGCAGTATGTGTTCATGAACACCCGCCCGGTGGAAGACCAACTGATCAACCGGGCCATCCGCGACGGTTACGGGGGCTTCCCCACGGGATTGCATCCGGCCCTGTTCCTGTACATGGAGGTGGAGCCTGCCCTGGTGGACGTGAACGTCCACCCCGCCAAGAAGGAGGTGCGGTTCCGGCGCGCCGCCGATGTGGTGAATACCCTTGTGGAGGCGATTGCCAACACCCTTCAGCGCCATGCCCGTCAGGAAACCCGCCCGGCCGCTCCGGCACCGGACGAACAGCCTTCCGCCCCATCCCCTGCGCCCGCTGCCGCCGGAAACGGAACCGCGGCAACGGCCTCCCCCCTGTCTCCCTCACTTGGTCCTACGTCTAAAATTCCAGTGTTTCCCTCTCCCGCGGAACGCCCCCAGGGTACTTCGGGACCATCTCCGGTCCTTCCCGTCCGGCCCATTTCCCTGAAACAGGTGCCGGCCACCCAGGGGCGGCTGGATTTTCCGGAGAAGGCGTGTTCCCGTCCGGATGCCGCGCCAGGCACGGAAGGGAGGGTGGAAAAGGATCTTTCCGCAGATTTCAAGTATCTGGGGACTCTGCACCAGCAGTTCGCCCTGTTCGAGACGCCGGAAGGCCTGGTGCTGATGCATCCCAAGGCCGCGCGGGAGCGCATCATTTTTGAACGGCTGCGGGCCCACAGGCAGGCCCCCATGCCTTCCCAGCACCTGCTCGATCCGGTGATGCTGGGACCTGGACCCCCGGGATTTCGCCGTCATCCAGCAGTTTGCGCCCCATTTTGACCAGGCCGGACTGACGGTCACGCCCTTCGGCCAGAATACCATCAGGATAGAGTCCATTCCGGCCCTGCTGGAACTGGACAACGCCAAGGCGTTCTTGCTGGAGCTGGTGGACCGCCTCACCCAGTCCGAGTTCAGCCGCAACGCCAAACGCATGGCGTATGAAACGTTCATTGCGGAGATTGCCAGGAAGTCCGCCTGGAAGGAACGCATTTCCCCCCACCGCGCTCCGGCCATTCTGAAGGAGCTGCTGGCCTGCGAAGTTCCGTACTGCACCCCGGCGGGCAAGCCGACTCTGGTCAATTATTCCATTCCGGAGATCAAACGGAAATTCGGCATGCAGGCATGACGGAGTAAAAGGGATTATTCATCCGGCCCGGCGAGGCGTCCGCAGGCGCCACGGTACACCCCGCGGCATACGGCCCGGAATTTGGACGGGTTCCAGGCGTCATATACTGCGATGAGCACTCCGCACAAGGCGGCGTATCCGGCGCACGCCGCCCATCTGAAGAGGGGGGAATCCGGATGTTTGAGCCTCTGGAGCCACGCCCAGTTGCGTACCTTGTAGTACAGCCGGCGCGCATCCAGCCCCGGTTCATAGTAAAAGGCCTTGCCCGCCAGTTCCACGCGCACCAGCCCGGTGGCGGGACGCGGATGGTGGAGAATGGAGCCGCTGACCAGATAAGTGCGGAATCCCGCGCGGGAAATGATCCATGGATATTCTTCGTCTTCCCCGCGGATAAAGAGCCCGGCGGTCGGCCCCCGGACCTTGTCATGGATTTCACGGGGAACAAGGGCTCCCAGGAAGGCGCCCCCGGTCAGAAGGAAAGGGGCTTCGGGAAGGGCGTCACCTCTTGTTACATGAATGCGCCGTCCGTCCTTTTCGTCCAGGAGCACCATGGGCCAGGAGAGTTCTCCGCCCTGTTTCAGGTCCACTACCTTGCAACCCCTGACGCACGGCCATTCCATGCCGTCCGTTCCGGGTCCATGGGACAAAAGGCAGGCCAGGGCGTCCGGCTCCGGCCAGGAGTCGTCATCCAAAATCCAGACGGCATCCACATCCGGGAAGGAAAAAGCGCGTTCCAGCCCCCGGGCTATGCCGCCGGCATTTCCCGTATTTCCGGGCATGTCGATTATTTCCAGCATGAACGGATAGGCTCCGGCCGCCGCCTGTTCCTTCACGCCGTCCAGGGAACCGTCTCCGGCCCCGTTGTCCGCCACCACGACGCGGTGAGGCGGAACAGTCTGCTGCGCCAGTTTCTGCAAGCACATTTCCGTGAGGGAGATTCTACGGTAATGTGAAAAAATGGCGCAAATCCGTTCCATGAGATAACGAGAAAAGGATAAGGGCAAAAACGGAGAAAGCAATCTCTTTATCCCCCGCAAGGCCTGTCCCGGGGGCGCGTCATGCGGACGCAGGAAGCTTGCTCTTGGCAAGCACCCTTATGGCGGTTATAGTGCCTGGGCCTTTTTCCGTCCGCCTATGCCAGAACCAACGTCCAGCAAACTTTCCGCTCCGCGCATTGCAGAAACGGCCGCCGGCAGGATACTGACGGCATTGCTGGCCCTGTTTTATACCGCCCTGGCCACCACTGCGGCAGGCGGGGAATGGCACACCCTGTTCATTCCGTCGTGTTTTCTGACAGCCGCGCTGCTGGTGTTCTGCTTTTGCCTCATACGGGGATATAAAGTGCCCAGCCCCGGCCTTGCCGGATGGCTGGCTGTGGGACTGGGGGGAGGCTATTTTTTCCTGAGAGCCTGGTTTTCCCCCTGGTTTTACGAGAGCATGGCGGACCTGACCCTGATCGTGACCGCGCTGGTGATGTTCATGGCAGGCGCCTGTGCCGGAGCCGGCAACGGGAGCAAAAGCACCCTCCCGACGCTGGCGGCAGTCCTGGGCCTGCTGAATGCCGCACTCTGGGCCTACCAGAACATGGCGGGGACGGGAGCTTCCTGGTTCAGGCCGGATTATTCCCTGTTCGGGACGGAAACGGATGGAACCGGGTTGTTCGGATACAAGAATTTTTCCGCGCATTTCCTGTCCATTACCGGTTTTTTCCTGTGCGCCTGGAGCATGGCCAGCCTCAAAAAATGGGGAGTCCATCTGTTCGCGGGACTTCTGCTTGTGGCTGCTTCCTTCACCTGCGATTCCCGCGCCGCTTTTCCGAATGCCCTGATTGGCGTGACGCTCTGCTTTTTTATCTATACTTCCAGCGTTTTCCGCAATAACAGGAAGTTTTATACGGCCGCCATTCTGTTTTTCCTGCTGCTTTTTTTCAGCACGGCCTACGTCGTGCTGGACCTGACGAGCGGAGCGGGCAGCCTGACGTCCATTCTGGATGTTTTCACTTTCGGCAACCGGATTACCCTTTCCAAACTGGCGTGGTCCCTGACGGAGCAGGCCCCGCTTTTCGGCCACGGCAGCCGGATGTTCACCAATCTGGCCGTGGAGTTTTTCCCGTTTCCCAATGTTCCCAATTTCACCCATCATGAGTATGCACAGGCCGCCTGCGATTACGGATACACCGGACTCGCCGTGATGCTTGCCCTGCTGCTCCTGTTCATTTCCCTGGGCTTCCGGAGCGTACTCCGGCTGGCGGCCGAACATCCCCAAGTCAATCCCCTGGGGCCGGCGGCCTTCTGCGCGCTGTGCATTGCCGCCGCCCACGCCTACGGAGAGTTTATCTGGCACAATCCGGCGCTTGCGGGCGCCGCCGCCCTGTGCTGCGGCCTTTCCTGCACCGCGTCCTTCTCCAGGATCAAGGCTTCACGAACCGGCGGGCGCCTGGTTCTGGGAGCAGGAGCCTTTCTACTGGCGGCGCTGTCCGTGTGGTATGCCTGCCTGGCCTTCCCGACCTGGAAAGCATCCTGGCAGGCGGTTCCCGCATCTTCTCCCGACGGCATGCCCATGCTGGAACAGGCGGCCGCCGCCAGCCACGACCCGGACCTTGTGCGGCGCAATATCCTGCATGCCGCAGGGAGCTCCCCGCCTCCCGGTCCCGGACGGCTCCGCCAACTGGAGCGGCAGATGGAACGGGCGGAATTGCTCAGTCCGGGCAATCATGCCCTAGTGGCGGCCAAGGGGCTGCTTTACATGCACCAGGGACGCTACAGGGAAGCGGAAAGGCTGTTGCGTCCCTATGTGTCTTTTTCACGGTTTGACGACCGCATGTATGCCTGGACTACGACTTATGCCAATGTTCTGTACGCCTGGTGCATTTCCACCGCCCCCCATTCCCCGAACAAGGCCCTGTCCATGGCGCTTGCAGTAAAAGACCTGATGGAGAAGCAGGTGAGATTCTGGAACTATTACCGGATAGAGGATGCCGCCATGCGGCGGGAACACGCCCAGCGCAGAAATGAAGTGGACATGGTGATCCAGACGCTTCAGGCCCGCGGCGCCGTTCCCGACGATTCATGGAAGGAGTAGCAGTTTTCCCCGCTTCTCCCTTTTCTTTTTTCCCGACGGTGGCTGTTTCACGGGAAAATCCCATGGTCCGGAAAAGGACCATTGCCGTCTGCCGTCCGGCGCAGGAAGATAAGGAAAACTTGGTACGGATTGCGTGACGGAGTCTCCATGAAAACGGTATTTTCCCAGAAAAAACTTCACCGGCAGCTGGAATACTGTCATGGATGATACCCTTGTAACCGACAACAAACATCCGGTCCGGAGCGGCAAAACCGGAGCGATGATGGATTTTTGATTTAACAGGTTCAGGCACCCGTTGTTTTCCATTCTTCCTCCCCTTCCGGGACTGCCTCCTTTCCCGGCCGGAAACCCGGAGCGGCAGGCCTGCCGATTCCCGGCACCACCCCGGTGCACGCGGCGCGGCATGTCCCGCACGGACTCAACAAAAAGATATTCCACATGCTCTATTGCCGTTAACAGACATCATTTTCCCCAACATGAACATTTCAATCAAACGCATTTACGATCCGCAGGAGGCGGAAGACGGAGACCGCGTTCTGGTGGACCGGATCTGGCCCCGCGGCATTTCCAAGGAGAAGGCTTCCTGGAACGAATGGGCGAAAGAAGCCGCTCCTTCCACGGAATTGCGCCGATGGTTCGCCCATGATCCGGCCAAATGGGACGGTTTCCGGAAAAAGTATTTCGAAGAACTGGACCGGAATAAAGAGGCTGTTTCACATCTCAGCCAACTGGCCCGCAAGGGGAAGGTGACGCTTCTGTACGCCGCAAGGGATACGGAGCATAACGAAGCCGGAGCCCTGAAGGATTACCTTTTACAGCATGCTTCCTCATGAAAGCACGCTTATTGTTATGGCAGGCATGAATCGCAGGCCTGTACGCTGTATGCACCAGCCTATGGAAGGACGGCTTTCTTCTCTCGTTTATCAACAGGTGAAGAAAATGGAAAGGAGGTGAATATCAATGGCAACAAGTTCCCATATGGGAGACGATCACAGGAGCAGCTCTAAAAAGCGTTCCGGGTCCACTACCCACAAGACCGGGCAGCACGTCAAGCGTGATGCTTCAACAGGGCAGTTTATGAGCGACAAGCGAAGCTCCAGCTCCAAGGAAAGTCACAAGGAAAAACATTAATCCTGGTGTACTTACTGCCTGATTCAGGTTCCGGATGAACTCCGGAACCTTTTTTCCGTCCCGCCATATCCCGGATGAAGCGGAAAAGCTTCCGCCGTCAGTTCGGGCTCAGTTTTTCAAAGGCCAGAATTCCCAGGGCTTCAGGAGCGTTCCGGTCCCCGCAGACAACGACGGCGAAGGGTTCTTCCCTTCCCGGCACGTAGTACGCCGCGCGCAGAACCAGTTCATCCCCTTCCAGGCAGGCGTACACGCCCACTGGGGTGGAGCAGCTGGCGCCCAGGCGCACCAGGAAGGTGCGTTCCGCCACGCCGCAGGCGCAGGTTTCCACATCGTTGATCCCGGCCAGCAGTTCCTTCGTTTTCCGGTCGGAAGCACGGCATTCCATGCCGACGATTCCCTGCCCCACAGCGGGAATGAAGGCTTCCACGGGCAGAGGGCGCATGTAGAGTTTTCTGCCCTGCACCACCGTTTCCGGCGCATAGAGGCCGAGGCGTTCCAGCCCGGCTTTTGCCAGGATCACGGCATCCCATTCCGGATGCTCCACAAGCTTTTCAAGACGGGTGGGGACATTGCCCCGCAGGTCTTCAAACCGGAGCTGCCTTCCCCAGTACGTGCGCGCCATGAGGCGGCGGCGGACGCTTCCGGTGGCAAGAGTTCCGCGGCCGTTCCAGTCCGGCTCCTTCGTGATGAGCACGTCTTCCGCCGCAGCGCGGGGAAGAACCGCAGGCAGGCGGAATTCCGGGGCAAGTTCGCTTGGCACGTCCTTGAGGCTGTGGACGGCCACATCTATGCGGCCTTCCAGCAGGGCCGTTTCCAGTTCCTTGATGAAGATTCCCTTGTCCACGATGCCGGAGACCCTGGCCACATCCGCCAGCGGCACGTCCATACGGCGGTCTCCGGTGGTGCGGATGATTTCCCGGCGTATGTCCAGTCCCGGATGGAGCGCGGACAGGGCGGCGCGGACCATGTCCGCCTGGGCCAGGGCCAGGGCGCTTCCGCGGGTGCCGATGATGAGGGTGTTTTTACTGGTCATAGAGAGCGGTGTCCGGAAAGTATTTGGAGATGCCGTCCCGGATGATGGTTTCACACCGGGAGATTTCCAGCTCCCGGCTGAGCTTGGCTTCATCCGCAAGCTGGGTCAGGGTGTCGATGTCGTAAAGGTACACTTCGTCAATGTCCGCCACGTCCGGGGAGATGTTGCGAGGTACGGAGATGTCGATGAGGAACAGGGAGCGGTATTTGCGGGACGCCCGCAGGGGCAGGAGCGTCTCCCGCGTGATGATGCAGTGGGGGGCGGCCGTGGCGGCCACCACCACGTCAATGTCCCTGAGGTATTCCCCCCAGACATCATACCGGATGGCCTGGCCGCCGATCATTCCGGCGAGTTCCACGGCGCGGTCAAAGGAGCGGTTGGCTACGTAAATGCCCTCCGCGCCGCGGGCACGCAGGGCGCGGCCGGTGACGCGGCTCATATCGCCCGCCCCCAGGATCAGAACGCGGGTGCCTCCCAGGTCTCCGAAGATTTGTTCCGCCAGTTCCACGGCCACGGAGCCCACGGATGTGGCTCCCGCATGAATCTGGCTGTCCGTCCTGACCCGCTTGCCTATGGTGAATGCTTTCTGAAAGGTTTTGTTGGCGCAGGCGGCGGTCACGCCGGCATCCAGCGCCATTTGGTAGGCGGTTTTCACCTGGCCGAAGATTTCCGTTTCCCCCAGCACCATGGAGTCCAGCCCGCTGAGCACGCGGCACAGGTGCTCTAGGGCAAAGGCCCCCTGGTGGCAGTAGAAATGGGAGGCCATGTCCACCTTGCCGCAGCCGTCCCCCAGGAAGTGGGACAGGATATGCTCCCTGGCGTTTTCCGGGTTGTCCGACCAGTAGTAGATTTCCATGCGGTTGCAGGTGGAGAGCACCACGCACTGTTCCACGCCCGGCAGTTCCCGGATGCTTTTTCCCGCATTCTGGAGCCTGTGGGACGGCACGGAGAACCGCTCCCTTATTTCCACGGGGGCGGTCCGGTGATTCAAGCCTAGACAAACCATTCTCATCTGCTCACCAGAAAAATACTCATGGACGCCAGGAAGAGGACCACGCAGCAATAGGCCAGCGCCCTGCCCGGCATGCCGCGACGATAGATGAGCCACAACAGCACGGAGTAACCCAGCGTCAGTAAAATGACAATAACTGTTTTTGCCGTATGGATGGGCAAATTCCCCTGCCAGCCGAGCCATTCCCCTGCCAGAAGCAGGACGAAGGCTACCAGCAGGAGGCGTTTCATGCTGGTTTCCAGCGTGCGGATGGGCGGCAGAAGACGGCAGGTGCCGGGGATCTGCCTTCTTTTCAAGCAGGCGTCCTGCATGCAGAAGGCCACGCCCGCGGCGGCGGCCAGTCCTCCGGCTCCGTAAGACATCATGACCACCCCTACATGGGCGGTCACCCAGAAGTCATGCGCGCCCTGCACATCCGGACCGAACAGGCCGATCAGCAGGGAGAGGGCCGTCAGCACGGCAATGGCGGGCGCCGTAAAGATGCCCAGGACGGACATGCGGTACGCACGGCCCAGAAGGAGGTAGAACAGGTTGATGGTCCAGGAAAGAAAGAAGATGACTTCCGACGCTCCCCGGATGGGGCACATTCCCGTCTGGTACGCCTTGACGCAGAGTGCCCCCGTTTGCAGGGCCAACAGGCACGCCATCCACAGGTGGGCGTACATGAATCTGCGCCCGGAGGCAAGCAGGCGCCAGCCCAGTCCCGTGAATGCAAGGGAGAGGACGAGGGATGCCAGAGCCCACCAGTTGTCGTTCATATCCGTTAAGAAGAGAGCTCAGGAACGCAGATCCCGTTCAATCACGGCATAAGCCTGGTGGTTGTGGATGGATTCAAAGTTTTCCGCTTCCACCCGGTACCAGCTGAATGCGGAGTGGCTCTGCGTTTTCAGCGCTACGTTGCGCACCAGGTCTTCCACAAAGACGGGATTTTCGTATGCCTTTTCCGTCACCCATTTTTCATCCGGCCTCTTGAGCACGCTGAACAGGGAGCAACTGGCGCAAGATTCCACCAGGTCAATTAGGTCTTCAATCCAGACGGGCCGGGAGGCAAAGCGCACGGAGTAGGTAACGATGCCGCGCTGGTTGTGGGCGCCGTAGCTGCTCATGGCCTTGGAACAGGGGCAGAGGGTCGTTACGGGCACCACGACGGTGAGCTTGAAGTCCGCCAGCCTGTCGCCCGCCTCCGCTTCCATTTCAAAACGGACTACATAGTCCATCAGGCCTTCCCTCCCCGTGACGGGAGCCGCCTTGGCCCGGAAGAAGGGGAATTCCATTTCCACATGGGAACGGCTGGCGGAAAGCCGCCCGAGCAGTTCACGGGGGATGGAGAGCGCGGTATGCACGTCCAGGAGGGGGCCATGCTGGTGCAGGGCTTCCACAAAACGGCTCATGTGCGTTCCCTTGAATTCTTCCGGCAGGTCCACGGCCAGGGAGACCGTCGCCACGGTGGATTGAATCCGGTTGAGCTTGTCCTGTATCTGGATGGGGAAGCGCAAGCCTTTGACGCCTACGCGGTCAATGGAGATGTTGCGGGTGTCCGCCTCCGACTGGGTATCTTTCAGTTCCTGCATACGGAAAGGGATGGTGGCTGGAAATGAAACGGGAGTTTGCCCGGTACTGGACAAACTCCCGCCTGTAAAGACAATTTCTTACCGAAAGAGGTTTCCCCTGGGCTTGTTACGGCAGAAGGTTGATCGCGCGGGCCCGCTTGATTTCACGGGTGATCTTGCGGTGCATTTTGGCGGACAGCCCGGTCACGCGGCGGGGAAGGATTTTGCCGGTTTCAGAGGTGAACTTGGACAGGAAATCAGGGTTGAGCAGATTGACCTGGTCCATCGGGATGTCGAGACGGCGGCGCGGCATCTGGCGATTGCACGTGCGGAAACGAATACGACGTTCTACAGTCTTGGGTTCAGTGGACATAATAATAAGAGATAGATAACTAAGCCGGCAGGTTAGCGCATTTCACGATGAAGCGTGCGGCGCTTCAGGAAAGGGTTGTACTTGACCTTTTCCAGACGGCCGGGAGTACGCAGGCTCTTCTTGTTACGCGTGGTGACGTAGCGGGACGTGGGCTTTCCTTCGGCTTTGGCCTCTGTGCATTCGAGGATGATGATGTCTCTAGGCATGATGAAAATGTGTTACGGGGGAGGATTTATACACTATTCTTCATCATCGTCAAGAGAAACAGATAAATCTACATCATTTTGTCCTCCCGCAAAGCCGAGGGCCACCCTGGGGCGGAACCGGGCGTTCTGCCCTTTTTCCTTTTCCCACTGCGCCTGGCATTCCACGGTAAGCCGGGCGAACGGAATGGCTTCTAGCCGGGGGATGGGGATGATCTTGTATGACATTTCACAAATGCCGTACGTACCGTTGTCGATGCGGGCCAGGGCCTGCTCGATTTCATACAGGCCGTCCTGCTCCTTGGAAAGGAGGCTGAGGGCGAAGTCGCGGTCATAGGCGTCGCTTCCAGCGTCGGCCTGATGCTCTCCGGAACCGGAGGCTTCACTGCCTTCCGGATGGTTGCGGAGGGTGTCCCGCGCCACGCCGTTCATGCTGTCCAGCGATTTGTCGCGCAGGTCCAGCAGGTGCTGGCGCTGCATCTTGACAAAATGTTCCCATTCGGGGTTGGCCGCCAGTTCCGCCTTGGCGGCGGCAATGGCTTCCGTCTGTTCATCCGTAAATTCATTCCGGGCAGGGGCGGGAGCGGGGGCTGCCTTTTTGGCGGGAGCTTTTTTCGCAGCCTTTTTAGGGGGGGATGCCGCGACGGCGGCGGGAGCGGCGGTCTTGGCGCTCTTTTCCAGGTCGGCGTCCTTTTTCTTCCTGCAGCACTTTTTCTTGGGAGCCGCAGCTTCCTTGGAGGCAGTCTTGCTATCGGTTTTCTTGGGAGTAGGCATATGAAGTGTATCTATGGGCTGAGGTTGATGATGTTTGACGAATAGAGGGCTGCACCGCCCAACTGACTAGACTATGAGACACTACATGCCCGCAAATGTTCATTCAAGAAAATTCAGCTATGAAGCAAGTCATTCTTTTCCCCTGCCGGAAGGCTGGATTCTTCCGTTTTTTAACGGGCGAGTACTTGTTTTAACCTTTTCATCGCGCCGCTCAATTTCTATATTGCTATTATATGACAGCTTCAACCATTCCCTCCATCGGCATCGACTTCGGGGGCACCTCCATCAAGCTGGGCGTCGTCCGGGGAACGGAAGTGATCGCCCACGCGCCTTCCATCGCCACCCAGGAGTACGGCAACCCCGACCAGCTGATTGAAGCCATAGCCCAGTTTGTGAACATGCTGCGCCTGAACCACCCGGAAGTGCAGGCCATCGGCATGGGGATGCCCGGATTCGTCAATTTCTACCAAGGCACCGTTTATACGCTCACCAACGTTCCCGGCTGGAACAACGTTCCGGTCAGGGAGATGCTCCAGGCTGCCTGCGGACTGCCGGTTTATGTGGAGAACGACGCCAACTGTATGGCGTATGCGGAATGGAAGCTGGGCGCAGGAAGAGGGATGAGGCACCTTGTCTGTCTGACGCTGGGAACCGGGGTTGGAAGCGGACTGATCGTGAATGGGGACCTGTTGCGCGGCGCCACCTGTTCAGCCGGGGAACTGGGCCAGACCAGCATCGACTACCGCGGCAGGCTGGGCCATTACGGCAACCGCGGCTCCCTGGAAGATTACGTAGGCAACCGGGAGATTGCGGCGGATGCCAGAACCCTGTATGCCAGCCACGGCATTGACAAGGCCATTGTGGACTGCAACCCCATCGCCCTGGAGCGCGCGGCGCTGGCCGGGGACGAAGTGGCCGCCCAGGTATGGAGGGATTTGGCTGTGAAACTTTCCTGCGCCCTGATGAATTGCTGTTATCTCCTGAATCCGGAGGCGATCATCATCGGCGGAGGGGTGGCCAAGGCCAAAACACTGCTGTTCGAGCCGCTCCAGGAGATCATGAGAACGCAGCTTGCCGCCCCGCTGGCGGAGAGCCTGACGATCCTTCCCGCCCAGTTCGGCACGGAAGCCGGCATTCTGGGATCCGCCCATCTGGCTCTCAATACCCACTTCGGCGAAACATTCCGGGTCTGATCACGTGTCCTCCCAGATACTCAAACTTGCCGGCAAACTGGGACTTTCCCCGGACCAGGAAAAGGATTTTCTGGAGGCCATGCAGGCGGGGAACCGCTCCCGCAGCGCCCTGGTCATCACCCCGAAGGCTCCGGAAGATTACGTTCCGCCCGTTCCGTCCGATGCCGTTCCCCGGTCCTGGAGCCATCCCCGCGTCATTGTTCTGCCGGAGAGGGATGCGGTAGCCAAACCCGGTTCCCTGCCGGATTACGGGCAGGGATTTTATTACCCTCTGGACCTTTCCTCCGTCTGGGAAACCGCTCCCCTGGCGCATCTGCCCTTCCGTCCGGAGCGCTGCCTGGACATGTGCGCCTCACCGGGCGGGAAAAGCATTCTGGCACAGGCACGGGTTGCTCCGCGGGAACACATCGCCAACGAGGTGCATCCCCGCCGGCTGGGCATCTTGCGGCACAACCTGCTGCGCTGCGGATTCCTGAACCTGTACACGCAGCGGCTGCGCCCGGACCAGTGGGCGGAACAGGCTCCGGGCTGTTTTGACCTTATCCTTGCGGACGCTCCGTGCAGCGGACAGTCCCTGCTCGCCAAGGGCATCCCCAATCCCGGATGTTTCCACGCAGCCGCTACAGGAGGGAATGCCAAGCGCCAGAGGGGCATCCTGCTGGCCGCCCTGCAATGCCTGGTTCCCGGCGGTTTCCTGCTGTACACCACCTGTACCTACGCCCCGGAGGAGAATGAACGCAACGTGCTGTACCTGCTGAAGAGGCATCCGGAACTGGAGACCGTTTCCGTGCCGGAATTGGAGCCTTTCCATTCCGGCCTGACGGAGGAAGCCTGCTACCGCCTCATGCCTTTCCACGGCGCCGGAGCCGGAGGCTTCACCTGCCTGCTGCACAAGAAAGGGGAAAAGCCTCCCCTGCCCCCCCTGGCGGATGAGTTGCTCGCGTGGCCCATCCATACCATGAACTCCCAAGTATCATGAAGATAGGAATATTCTCCGACATACACGACCGTACGAACCATCTGGAGCAGGCTATGCACCGGATGCTCCGGCTGGGTTGCGGCCATTTCATTTTCCTGGGGGACTGCACCACTCCGGAGAGCTTCCGGCGCCTGCTTGAGCTGGCGCAGGGGCTTCCTCTGGACGCCGTACCGGGTAACAACGATTACGACCTTCTGGCCATGCACCAGATGGCGGCCGCATCCCCGGCGGCGCGGTTGCATCCCGAACTTGCCGTCATCACCCGGTACCGCATGAAGCTTTCCCTTTCCCACTATCCCAGGTACGCCTGGCAGGAAGTGCGCAAGGGGCATGTGGACGCCGCCCTTTACGGCCACACCCACCAGGCCCTGCAGGAAATGGCCGGAAATTGCTTGATCGCCAATCCAGGAGAATTGCAGGGCAGGACCGGCCGCCTGGGATTCGGCATCCTGGATACGGATTCTCGCACCATGAATCTTCATACGCTGGATTTCAAGACGCCATGACCCGCCTGAACGTTTGCTGCGCCCTGATCACGCTGTCCTCCGCGCACGGCCCCCTGCTCCTGGCCGCTAAAAAGGCATGCGGACAATCAAACGGGCTGCTGTACGAATTCCCCGGCGGAAAACTGGAAGCCGGAGAAGACGCCCGCGATGCCATCGTGAGGGAAATACGGGAGGAACTCGGCTGCGCCATCCGCCCGCTGTGTCCACTGGCTCCCGTCCTGCACCGGGAGAAAGACCGACCATACGCCTTATCCCGTTTCTGTGCGAACTGGAGAAAGGCCGCCTGCCCATTCCCTGGAGCACGAAAGCTTGGGATTCTTTTCCAGCCGTTCCCTCCCTTCCCTGCCCTGGGCGCCGGCGGACCTCCCCATTCTGAAGGAATGGCTAGACCGGAACGCCCGCTGATGCTCCGGCATCGAACACCGTTTCCGCGCCGTTTTCTCCGCAGTCCCGGCATTTCCGCTACCCTGTTCAGGTTCAATTCCTCCTCCGCATGGCCGGGCTCATTCATCCGGCCCATGTCTGAAAAAGGAACCAAAAACATCTTGGATAATCAACCCGCATGGGGTATAAAGGGAATTGGCTGCTGCACTCGTCATCACCCGGCAAAGTGGCCCGAACCGATATTACAGCATAATGGGGGCAGCCCCGGCGCAGGGCTGACTATGTCCTATACGGAAAAGTCAAAACAGCGACGGAAGTCCCCGCTCTATTGAGACACGGGAACGTGGCTCATTGCCGGAGACGGTGCAGCGGTGTCTTTTTTAAAAATGGCGCAAAACCGCCGGACAGGAGGCGTTTAAAAAATTCCGCCCCATATCCGGCCCATCACGGAAAGCATGTTGGAAATGCTTTTCAAGTGCGCGTCCACTTCCTTTCAAGCCCTTGGCAGCCTGAATCCGCTTTCGCGGAGAAAAGGATGGAAGATAAGGACGTTTTTATTCCCCAAACATGGGACAGCCGTCCTTCATCCAATGCCAGACACTGAACGACCGGGCACGCTTCTTCCCTTCTGCGGGAATGTCTAACAAATTTTCCGCCGTGGCCGGTTTTTCCGGAGAAATGGCCGCCCGCTTTTCGGTGGCATATTGTTCCTTCACGGGTATTTCATTGTTCCCGTTTTAAAAGAGGCTATTTCTAGGCCGTTGATTACCTCAAAGATGAAACGTCCGAAACTCTCTCCATTGAATTGAAATGGCCCACAGTCATCCGGTTCCCTCCCCACAGGATTTCATGCAAGCACCGCGCTCCTGCTCCCCGGCATGGGGAGCGAAAGGCGGGCGACAGCGCCTCACTTATGTATCATGGCAGGGATGGGAAAAGATGAAGAAGCTCATTCACAGAGAGTTAACCGAAAATTCAGCAATGGATTCCCGCCCGGAATGCCGTCTTTGACCACATCAAAGACTCCCTGAATAACCAATGATATTTTCTCAATCATGAATTCCATCTGTTCTCAAAAACCAGAAGTCGCCGGTCTCTGGATCGGTGAAACCCTGCCGCCCCTGGCGGAATTATGCATCCGTTCCTACCTGAGCCACGGTATTCCGTTCCGGCTGTTCACTTACCGGAATTATGAAAACATTCCCGAAGGGACCATGGTGCAGAATGCCTCGGAGGTCATTCCCGAAGAACTGGTTTTCCAGCACGACAACGGCAGCCTTGCACCGTTTGCAGACTGGTTCCGCAATACGTGGCTTGAGAGAAAAGGAGGGTTTTGGACAGATCTGGACGTCGCCTGTCTTTCCCCAAACCTGCCGGAACAGCTTCCATGGTTTGCAGAGCAGGAACCCGGGCTGATTGCGGTGGGAGTGATCGGTTTTCCTCCCCACCACCCCGTTATGGAATGCCTGAGAGAGGTCTCGAAGATCCGGCCGCTCCCATGCCCTGGGATACTCCCGGCGAACTGGTAGCCAAACGGCAGTTCAAAATTGATTTCCCGGATCCGGCTCTCCGCCGTAAACATGCCATGTGGGGGAATGCGGGACCGGAAGGTTTTACCCGGACTCTTTCCTATTTCCAATTGCTAGACATGGCCGATTCAAGTTTAAGCATTTATCCTCTGCATTACACAGTCTGGAGGAATTGCTACAACGGAGCCGTCAAGCTCGATAGCCCCGCTTTGCGGAATTCCTGGGCCATCCATTTGTGGGGCGAGCTGCTCCGGCGCGAACCTGACACGCTGGAAAACGTCCACAAGGAAAGCATTGTGGGGCAATTACTGGATTTGCACATGCCACGGCCCTCCGTTCCAACCTCATCCGGGAACAAAAAAAAGGTATCCATTCTCGTGGGCATCTGTACTTGCGCTAACGCGGAGAAAAAAAGGGAGACCATCCGGAAGACATGGATGGCACAGAGTGTTGCCGGAATCGAATGCCGGTTCTTTCTCGGGAGAAGGGAGGCTCTGGAGAGGGAGGAGGACGCCATCCCTCTCTGGGTGAATGACGATGACGACCATCTGCCGGAAAAAGTCCTGGCTTTTTTCCGGTATGCCCTTGAATATTACGATTTCGACTGGTTGTTCAAGTGCGATGATAATACCTACGTCGCTCTGGACCGTCTGGCGGAATTGGCCGATGACCAATATGATCTGATTGGCGATTCGTCGTTGAAGGCAAAAGGGGCCCCAGCGGAAGAGCGGGATATTTTCTTTCAGAAGCATGGTGGAAAACATCGTCGCCTATTCCGATATTCCATCTACCGGAGCGGAAAAATCTTATTTTTTGGCGAACTGGTCCAGCGGCTGGGGGGCAAGGACGCTTGCCAGCGATCGCCTGAACATGAATACCACTCCGTATCCGATGAAGGACAACGATGTGGTCACCGCACGCTGGTCCCCTCCCGAACATTTCCAAGGCACGGAAAATTTCGGGATTTCTTCCCGTCACGGTGTATGAAGGCAGGCATGCCCACTGACGGATTCCCTGCTTTTTTACCGGGACGGCACTTTCCGGAGAGAAAAACGGGGTGTTCAGGGAAATACATTGCCTATGGCTCAAAAAAAATTGACCCTTAAATGGTCAGACTGGCCGGAAGAAATCCTGGTCCGCGACGGGGAAAATTATTCAGGGTTATCTCTTACTTTGTCAAGAAAGCCGGGGCAGCCTGATTTGGCAGCTGTTTTATATCAGGGGCAGGAGTCCGGAAATCTGAACGAACTTTTTTTCCGGGATGCTTCTCATCCAGATGGGCTGCGGCGCCAACATACTCCCCGGCTGGATCAATCTGGATCTTCCCCAATACGACATTACGCGTCCCCCTGCCCTGGGAGGACGAGTGCGTGGACGCCTATTTTCTGGAACACGTGATCGAACATGTTCTGCCGGCGGAAGCATATGGCTTTTTCATGGAGGCATGGCGCACCCTTAAACCGGGAGGAGTACTGCGGCTGGCTTTCCCGGATTTGCTCCGCATCGCCAAGCAGTCCACTCCCGAATATATCAGCTTCCTGCAGAAAAAAAAGGGGGAGACGGCTCCCCGCCAGGAAGTGCCGTCCGCAATATTATTGTGAACCACCATCACAAAGCCATCTGGACAATAGACACCATGGTTGCCGTTCTCAAATCCCTGGGGTATGAGGTTTCCATCTGTTCCCTGGGCAAGTCTTCGCATTCCCATTTGCAGGGCATAGAATCGCATGCCTCCCAGCTGGGGCAGGCATTCAATGAGCTGGAAACATCCTGCGTGGAAGCGATGAAGCCTTTTCATTCCTAATAGACTGCCATCCTGGTATGAAATGTGTACTGCTCCAGGCTTCAGGAGAAATTCTTGAAGGAAGCGCCGAATTGAAAGAATTAGGATACCAAGCCGCCAGTTATCCTGTTTCCCAAAGAGTGGAAGAATTGCAGGATACGCGCTGCGATGAGTTTACGGATTTTCTCGGGGTACACGCAGAAGCTTGCGACAAACCCCATGTACGCTCGCTACGTATCTCGTTTGCCTCCATGATTATGGATCCTCAGTTCAACGAGGGACGATCTAATCATCTTTGGAGAAAGTGACGCCGCCCCGTCATCCCGGCGGAAAGGCTGCGGCCCGTTCTTGAGGAAATGGTCAAAAGCCATCCGGAAGTGGATGTTTTCCGTCTTTTTACGAGCTCAGCAAGAGTCCGTCCAAGCCTCTTTCTCCGGAGGAAAAATTGAGTTCGAACCTTACGCCACCTCCGGTCATACTGCCGATACCTCCTACGTCTGGGGAACGCATGCCCTGATCATTCCCGTTTCAAAGAGGGAAAAGGTCGCCCGGATTTTTTATACCTGCCGCCTTCCCATTGATATGGCCCTGGAGGCCGCCAATGGAAACGGAGAGCTGTGCATCATGGTGGCAACGCACAATTGCTTTTACCAAAAACCCAGAACCTGCCTTTTTGACAAATCAACCCTGTACAGCTGCAGGGACAGGAAAATGGCGCTCTGCCTGGCTTCCTACAAGCGGTTTGAAGATTTGCAGAGGCAGATTTACTGCATGATGCATCAGTCGTACCAGGGAATTTTCATCTGTTCGTCGCCGTTAAAGGGATGTCAGCTTTATCTTCCAGTCCATTCTCATTCCCCAATTCCAGGAGTTCATTGACGAGGGTCGCCTTACTCTGAGATGGTTTCCCAACAAGAACCAGCTTTCCAATTTGGCGGACACCATACGCGGCCTGGACACAACGGATTATGAATTGTTCGTGAAAATAGACGACGATGATTTTTACGGACGGGATTATCTTCTTACCATTAACGAGTTTCATTCGGAAATCCCCCAGCACCATTGTAGTTACTTCAATGACTGGAACTGGGTTCATTACAAGTACGGCGGAATTTCCTCACTGCAAAAGGAATTTTACTACGTTTTCGGAGCATCCATGGTACTCACCCGTTCCGTGATGGAACGCCTCATGGCCTGTGAGGAACATCCCGAAATGATTCATCCCATCGTGCAACGGTGGTACCATATCCCCGGTCATGGAAATATCGGCTTCAGTGAGGATAATTTCATCCATAAGCTGATGCTTGAAAACGGGTACAGCAATATCGCCCCCTTTATCGCCAGGAAGAAGATCACCCATCATATCATCGTGCAGAAGGCCAATGCTTCCGTCACACGGGGATACATGCTGGACGGGGAATTCAGGAAAGCCAACACGAACGTTTCCCATGATGCCGATGCTTTTGAGTATGTTCTCGATCTCCGGCATCCGCAGTGGAACGGCGCCTTCCGGGTGTTCGGAGCACGCGGCAACAGGGTGGACAATGACGATTCGGCGGAGGTTCTTTCCTTTTCTACGGAAAAAATCGTGGTGAAGTGGGACAAGTGGGGAGAAGAGAGTTTTGTCCGCCAGGATGACGGTTCCTACGAATTTCAGCAGACGGAGAAATAACGGGAATCGTAGCCATTCGGTAGGAAACATTTCATGGAATTCCAAATATATCCATGTCCTGGGAAACATGCCTCCAGTTGAATTTTCAAGCCGGTATTTTATTTTCCACAGTTCGCGGCAATCAAATCAATGCTCGCTGCGGCCCATCGGAAGAATCCCATCCCCCGTACATGCCTACAACAGGGAAGCATCTCCATGAAACGGAAACGATCGAATGCGGCAGATTCATCCTTTCCCTGAATCGATTGTATTAACAGAGGAAACGGAATATTCCCTTATTGCAATAGATGCGGCAGGAAGGCCCTTGACTTAACTGATGCCTCCGGCACGGGAAGGCTCAAACGGCCTTTGGCCCGGAGCAGCTTCCCCGTTGTTCATCATGGTCCCTGACAAGTGAAATGGTGAATTCCCCCCTGCAGACTGTGGACGGAAGCGGCCTTCCGTTCACTTCAGAATGAGCGCATGCGGGCATGGAGAATCATGGATTTCAGATGTTCCGCCGCACGGCGTTCCCGTTCCTCCGCCGTACGGATACGGCCAGGACGATGAAAAAATGAAGCAGTGCGGACAACAAATCAATTAAATCATTCTTGTACATACGGATGGATTGTTATTTCCGGATCAAGCGATCCCTTATCATTGGTTCAGCAAAAAACGTGCCAAATTTCAGAAAATTCCATAACATTTTTATTATGAATAATTGGTAGTATTCCAATCCAGAAATTCCACCTTTCCATGGATTTTCATTTTTGTAAGAAAGACTCCTTGCATTACAATAATGTAATATTATTAGTTAAAACACAATAACTGTTCACATTCGGAAGAGTATCCTTGACCCGCCCTAAAATCATGAGAGGATACCCTCCGTTACGAAAAAGTTTTAACATGTGTGCAACTTTTTCATTATTGCGAAGTATATTATAGTCGTGAAGGGATTCATCAAAATCATCATCGTCATTGCCGTCCTTGGAGGCGCCTGGTTCGCCTGGGAGCAATGGAAAGGGAACGAACCGCTCCAGGTGGATTATCAGACAGAGCCCCTCACGAGGGGAGATATGATGATTACCATTGATGCCACGGGCGTCACGGAACCGGACGAACTTGTGGACGTGGGCGCCCAGGTGAGCGGCATCATCATGGAATTCGGCAAGGATTTGAACGGCAAGGTGGTGGATTATTCCAGCCCGGTCAAGGCGGGCCAGATGCTGGCGGAAATTGACAAGCTGCCCGTACAGCTGGACGTGCAGAGGGCGGAAGCCTCCAAGGCCCAGGCCCAGGCCGGAATCGCCCGTGCCAGGGCGGACATCCAGCAGGCCAAAGCCAAGCACCACCAGGCCAAGCTGGACCGGGAACGTGCGGAAAAGCTGGGACCGGGGGACGCCTTGTCCAAGTCCAGCTACGACCAGTATATTGCAGATGAAGAGACCGCCCGCGCCAATGTGGCCGTGGCGGAAGCCTCCCTGCTGGAAGCGGAAGCCTCCCTCAAGCAGGCGGAAGCCACCCTGAAAAAGGAAATGCGGAACATGGAATACACCACTATTTCATCTCCCGTGGACGGGGTGGTGATCAAACGCCTGGTCAACATCGGCCAGACGGTGGTTTCCAGCATGAGCGCCTCCAGCCTGTTCTACATCGCCACGGACCTTTCCAAATTGAAAATATGGGCCGCCGTGAATGAAGCGGACATCGGAAGCATCAAGAAAGGCCAAGACGTGATATTCACCGTGGACGCCCATTCCGGCAGGAAGTTCAAGGGGACGGTGGACAAGATCCGGCTGGACGCCACGATGACGTCCAACGTGGTTACCTACATCGTGGACATTGACGTTCCCAACCCGGACAAGCTTCTCATTCCCTACCTGACGGCCAATGTGCAATTCATTGTCCAGGACATCAAGAATTCCCTGCTGGCTTCCAATGCGGCCCTCCGCTTCCGTCCGGATCCGGAACTGCTTACCGCCGAACAGAAAGCCGCTTTTGAAGAGATGCTGCCGGAACTGGCCGCTCCCGTCCAGAAGGGAGAGGAGAAAAAAGCCGTCATCTGGGAACTGAGGGACAATGTCCTTTACCCGCACCTGGTCACCAAGGGGGAAAGCAACGGCATGCTCACCCCAGTCCAGGGCAAGACGCTCCGGGAGGGCATGGAAATCGTATCCACGGCCCAGGTCTTGAACCGCTCCGGCAATTCCGGCGACGGAACGTCCGCCTCTGCGGGCGGGGAAAACCCCTTCGCGCCCAAGATGCCGCCGCGCCGCAAGCCGAGCACGGGCAACACCAGCCAGGCTGGCGGGCCGCCTCCGCGTCCCTGAGCCGGAGCCGCGCCATTGCCGCCTAACCATTCCTTTTACCGCTTCAAGCATTCAATAACGTGATCCGCTTACGTGACATAACTAAGGTGTACCACCTTGGAGAAATAGACCTTCCGGTGCTCAAGGGCATCACTCTGGACATCAAGGAAGGGGAGTTCGTCTCCCTGACCGGGGCATCCGGCTCCGGCAAGTCCACGCTGATGAATATTCTGGGCTGTCTGGACCGTCCCACTTCCGGCCATTATTACATAGCCGGGGAAGACGTAGCCAAATTCAACCCGGCGGAACGGGCCATATTACGGAACAAGCGCATCGGCTTCGTCTTCCAGAATTTCAACCTGCTCTCCCGCACTACGGCCCTGGAAAACGTCATGATGCCCGCCGTTTACGCCCACCCTGCGCTGAGCATGAAAGCCATGCGAGAACGCGCCACGGAACTGCTGAACCTGGTGGGCCTGTCCGACCGCATGGACCACACCCCGGCCCAGCTTTCCGGCGGCCAGCAGCAACGCGTGGCGGTCGCCCGCTCCCTCATCAACAACCCCGGCATTCTGCTGGCGGACGAACCAACGGGCAACCTGGATTCCACCACCTCCAAGGAAGTACTGCACATGTTCAAGGATCTCAACCGTCAGAAGGGCATCACGGTCATCCTGGTCACGCACGACCCCAAAATAGCCGCCTTTACGGACCGGGCCATCAATATGGAAGACGGCCTGATCTGCGAGGGGATTTCCGACAAGCTGAGTAAAGAAGACGTATGAAATTCCTTCCCCTCCTTAAGACCTGCATCAAGGCCCTGGTGCGCAATCCCATGCGTGCCGCGCTCACCATTCTGGGCATCATCATCGGCATTGCCGCGGTGATCGCCATGGTGGAAATCGGCCAGGGGTCCACGCTCCAGATCAAGAGCACCATCGCCTCCATGGGGGCGGACACGCTGAACATCCGCCCCGGAGCCATCTCCAAGAGCGGGGTCAACACCGGAGCCGGCGGCAGGGCCTCCCTGACCAACGCGGACTGTGAGGCCATCATGAAGGACTGCCCCATGGTACTCCGCGCCACTCCCGTGGTGCGCGCCAGCGGCCAGGTGATTTACGGCAATAAAAACTGGAGTCCGGAAACCGTGGAAGGCGGCTCCGTGGAATACCTGAAAATCAAAAGCTGGTACGACATGGAGCGCGGCCAGCCCTTCTCCGACGAAGACGTGGAGCAGGCCAGGCGCGTCTGCGTCATCGGTCAGACGGTTGCCAAGGAACTTTTCGGCGATGAAGACCCGCTGGGCAAGGATATCCGCATCAAGAACGTCATGTTCAAGGTGATCGGCATCCTGAAGAAAAAAGGGGCCAACATGATGGGCCGCGACCAGGACGACTCCATCATCCTGCCCTGGACGAGCATCCGCTACCGCCTGCAGGGCCTGGGGGGTGGCTCCGCATCCGCCTCTTCCGGCAAATCCACCGCTACCTTCAACCGGGCGGACAAGTATACCTCTTCTTCCGTGGCTTACTATACGGAGACGACGGACCAGCCGTACACCGACTCCCCGCATCCGCGCCGCTTCAACAACATTGACTTCATCATGGCCCAGATTGCGGACCCGGAACGCTCTTCCGAAGCCATCGACCAGATCACGGAAGTCATCCGCGCCAAGCACAGCCTGAAGGACGGCCAGCTGGACGATTTCCGCGTGTGGGACATGGCTGAAATGTCCCGCGCCATGAGCAGCACCACGGAAGTGATGACCAACCTGCTGATGATCGTAGCCATGATCTCCCTGGTGGTGGGCGGCGTGGGCATCATGAATATCATGCTGGTTTCCGTCACGGAACGCACCAAGGAGATCGGCCTGCGCATGGCCGTGGGCGCCCGTCCTCAGGACATCATGCGCCAGTTCCTGCTGGAAGCCGTCCTGCTCTGCGTGGTCGGGGGAGCCCTGGGCATCCTGCTCGGCAAAGCCATCTCCACCCTTGTCAGCCGGACTATGAACTGGGCCACCGCCTCCTCCCCGGAAGCCATGGTCCTGGCGGTAGGCGTTTCCGTCCTCATCGGGCTGGTCTTCGGCTGGTACCCGTCCTGGAAAGCCTCCAAGATGGACCCCATCGACGCCCTGCGCCACGAATAACCATTCACTCCTTCCCTTTTTCATGTCACCCATGTTCAAATACATCCCACTCCTGACCGCATGCTGCCTGGCTTCCTGCATGGTAGGGCCGGACTTTCAGCGCCCTGCCAACGACCTGCCGGCTTCCTGGGCGGCGGCCAAGCCTCCCCACAGTACGGACCAAGACCTGCGTTCCTGGTGGCGTATTTTCGGCGATCCCCAGCTCAACCGCCTCGTCTCCACATCCCTCAACAACAATCCGGACATGAAGGTGGCCCTGCTCCGCATCCGGGAAGCCAGGGAAAGGCTCCGCATCTCGCAAGCCTCCCTTCTGCCCTCCGCAGACGCCAGCGCCGGCTGGAGTCTGTCCCCGGACCGGGGCTTCCGCAGCTCCACCTCCCAGGATTTTACCCTGGGAGCGTCCACCTCCTGGGAACTGGACCTCTTCGGTGGCAACCGGCGTTCCATTGAGGCGTACCGCGCCTCCCTGATGATCCACAGGAAGCTTCCGCCTGCGCTGTCCGCACCTCCCTGCTGGCGGACGTGGCTACGGCCTACTTCAACTGGATCACCGCCTGCGAACAACTCCGCATCGCCCGGGAACAACTGGAAATCCAGCGCGGCACCCTCACCATTGCGGAAAAGCGCCACACTGCCGGATTTGCTCCCCGGCTGGACGTGGAACAGGCAACTTCAAGCGTCGCCGCCACGGAAAGCCACATCCCCGCCCTGATTGCCCAGGTGGCCTCTGCAAAAAACCAGCTTTCCGTCCTGCTCGGCACTTACAACTCACGCATGGAACTGACCATGCCGAAGGCAACCGTCTTTGAGAAAACGCCCGTGGTTCCGGTAGGACTGCCTTCGGAACTGTTGCGCCGCAGGCCCGACGTCATCGCGGCGGAAGCGGATCTGCACACACAGCCGTGGCCAACGTAGGCGTCGCCGTGGCAGACTTATACCCGCGCTTCAGCCTGACGGGTTCCGTATCCGGCCGCGGCAACGACTTCGCCCAGCTCTTCCGGGAAAACAACAATGCGTGGTCTCTGGGAGGCAACTTGGTACAGCCCCTGTTCCAGGGGGGCGCCCTGCGCGCCAACGTACGCGCCCAGCAGGCGGCGGCGGAACAGGCGGCGGAAACCTACCGCAAGACGTTGATCACTGCCGTCTCCGAGGTGGAAGAGGCGCTCATCGACTACGGCAACTACACCTCCCAGATGCCGTACCTGCAAAAGGAAAACGAAGCCAACAAGGAAGCGTTCAGGATTTCCATGGAATCCTACCAGGGAGGTGAAACAGAGTTCCTCAACGTAATTACCGCACAAAACTCCTGGCTCAGTTCGGAGGAATCCCTGGTCACCATGCGCCAGAATATCCGCAAATCCATTGTCCAGCTTGCCCGCGCCCTGGGCGGCGGATGGTAGGGAGAAACGCCTCAACGGCCAGCTTCCGTCCAAAGAGTATGTTCTGGCATAAAGGAACCCGGCTGCAACAGAAAAAACACAAATTCGTTATTAATAATTAATTATTAAATATTAGTTAAATACTATTTATTAAATCAAAGATTCAGGTAGGAGATTCCAAGATTCTTCTACCTGATTTTTTAGAGATATGTGGTATCACACTGTGTAAAAATAAAGTTCTTTCTTTCGGAA
>VOFH01000936.1_pt1 | contig 64000 bp, 77 predicted proteins | sample 5384091 | NCBI WGS metagenome assembly VOFH01 (sample SAMN12384727, study PRJNA508395) | human gut metagenome | isolation source: healthy gut G | host: Homo sapiens | reverse complement strand
AGCTACAAATCGCACAGTGGAACTGACCTATATTCAGAATGGTGGCTGACCCATTGTCTGTAACTTGGTCGATATAATATTCGCTTACGCCTTATATATAGGGATGAAACAACAAAGCCAAACCATAGGCTTGAAACTATTAATTACCAATATTATAATCACTGTGAAATAGTATCTTTTTTGATTTTGTCTTATTAGTTTAATTATCCTAATTGGTCCCGTGAATTAAAGCAGATATTCGATTCTTATCCGGATATGCAAGTTCTTTTCACCGGTTCCTCCATTTTGGACATTTATAAAGGCACGGCAGACTTGAGCAGACGTGCACCCATCTACGAAATGCAAGGACTGTCTTTCAGGGAATATTTAAGTATGTTCCATCAAATTCATGTACCAGTCTACTCATTAGAAGAAATACTGGAGCATAAAGTTGAAATTCCGGGAATAGCACATCCACTTCCGCTATTCGCTGAATATATACAACATGGCTATTACCCGTTTAGCAAAGATACCACTTTTGAAATTGAGCTGAACCAAGTAATCAACCAAACCATGGAAAATGACATTCCTCAATATGCCAATATGAATGTCTCTACAGGACGTAAATTGAAACAGTTGTTGATGATTATTGCCAAAAAGCGTTCCGTTTAAACCTGTCATGCAGAAACTCGCTGACATCATTGGAGTAAGTCGTAATTATTTAAGCGATTACTTACTTTATATTGAGAAAGCGGGAATGATAACTCAGGTTCGGGATGATACAGGTGGAATCAGAGGATTAGGTAAAATAGAAAAAATATATCTTGATAATACGAATCTCATTTATGCGTTAGAAGAGAGAATTCCAATATTGGTAATATCCATGAAACATTCTTCTATAACCAGATGCGAGTTAAACAGGATATTATATCTTCCAAAATTTCCGATTTCCAAATAGGAGAAAGAACATTTGAAATAGGAGGGAAAAACAAAGGACAACAACAGATAACCGGAGCCAAAGAAGGATACATTGTAAAAGATGACATAGAAACCGGATACGGTAATATTATTCCACTTTGGAATTTCGGAATGAATTATTAATAATATCTTTATAACAATATTTAATACAAAATATAATGTCACATACCAGACAAGAACAGATGGAAGCCTTTGGACGCTTCCTGGACATACTCGACGAACTGCGTGTGAAATGTCCCTGGGACAAGAAGCAGACGAACGAAAGCCTGCGTCCCAACACCATAGAAGAGACTTACGAACTTTGCGATGCCCTGATGAGGGATGACAAGAAAGAAATCTGCAAGGAATTGGGCGACGTATTATTGCACGTTGCTTTCTATGCCAAGATAGGTTCGGAAACCGGCGATTTTGACATCAAGGATGTATGCGACAAACTGTGTGATAAACTGATTTTCCGTCACCCGCATGTATTTGGAGAGGTAAAAGCAGAGACAGCCGGACAAGTTTCCGAGAACTGGGAACAGTTGAAACTTAAAGAGAAAGATGGAAATAAGAGTGTATTAAGCGGTGTGCCCGCTGCCCTGCCCTCGCTCATCAAGGCTTACCGTATTCAGGACAAAGCCCGCAACGTGGGTTTCGACTGGGAAGAACGGGAACAGGTGTGGGATAAAGTAAAAGAAGAAATCGGAGAGTTTCAGGATGAAGTAGCCAATATGGATAAGGATAAGGCGGAAGAGGAATTCGGTGACGTAATGTTCAGCCTTATCAATGCCGCACGCCTGTATAAAATAAATCCGGACAATGCACTGGAGCATACCAACCAGAAGTTTATCCGCCGCTTCAACTATGTGGAAGAGCACACAATCAAAGAAGGCAAGAATCTGAAAGACATGACCTTGGAAGAGATGGATGCCATTTGGAACAAAGCCAAGAAAAAAGGATTATAGTTTCGCATGAACCGGATACCGAAAAAAATGAAGGCTCTGTTCCTACGAAAACAGAGCCTTCATTTCCTACAGACAAACAAAAAAATAGCGTCTGTCCGCACCGGACAGAGCGTCTGATGTATTCACTTACTTTTTCTTTGTATCTTTACTTTTCTCCCTTGCGATGCATTCCTTTAATCATCTCCCCTATGGAAACGCATTTCCGCACGTTGCACGAGAAAAATCTTCTTACTGGAAAGGATTTTATTGAACTTGCCCAAATAGGTCTTGTCAAGTTGGTCGGCAGCAATACGGTTCTCAGCAATCTTCTCGTTGATTTCCTTGTATTGAGCTTCCGTAGTCTTATCATCCTTGCCTTTACGCATCAGGCTCCACGATTCATCATTCAACTTTTTCTTCTTATCCTGAAGTTCAAAATAAACGGGAAAGAACTTTGCAGCTTCTTCTTTAGTCAGTTTTGCTTGTTCAATAATGTATGCCTTTTGTTTTGTCCTGAACTCCTCGCGAGATAAATGTTGGTCACATCCATCGGCAGCCCAAAGAAGGGGCATAAAGCCACACAACAAAACAAGTAATGCAATTAATTTTTTCATTTTCCGTATTCAATCAGTTTTAATAAATCATTCTACACTCGCGTCACTCAGATAGACATACAACGAATAATCATCCAACATCGCACGATCCAATGCCATATCAATCATTTCATCGGATATGACTTCAGTTTCTATCTCAGTCACCGCCACATCAATATCTGCAACAGACTTACGATCTGACGACGCCACCCGTATAATCAAGGCAGCCCCCACAAACATAGCTGCCATATAGAGCAATGGTTTCAGTCTTGTCCATGTACTGACAGGTTCTTCCTTGAAAACCACTTTCTCTTTTTCAGGAAGTTTATTCATCATCTCTGAAGTCAGGTTCTCAAAGTAACCATCAGGAACTTTGAAGGAATCTTCCTTACCAAGTTTCTTCAATAGGATATCTTCTTCTTTCATTCGTTTTTCTCCTCTCTTTGATTTAGACATAGTCCGAGTCCAAAGGTTTAATCAATGTCTTCTAAAAACTTCTCTATTTTCTTCACTGCATGATGATAAGACGCTTTCAAAGCACCGACTGAGGTACCGAAGATTTCAGACATTTCTTCATATTTCATTTCTTGATAGTATTTCAGATTGAACACCATGCGCTGTTTCTCCGGTAAAGTCATTAATGCCTTTTGCAAACACAACTGCGCCTCATCACCCGAAAAGTACGGGTCGCTTTCCAGTTTCTGCACAACCGCTGCTTCCAGATCATCAATGGCCAAGGTAGTGACAGCACGTTGTCTATTCAAGAAAGTAAGGCATTCATTCAACGCAATACGATAGAGCCAGGTAGACAATTTCGCCTCAGCACGGAAATAATCAATATTCGTCCATGCCTTGATAAAAGTATTTTGCAGGAGATCGTTCGCATCCTCATGCGACAGCACCAACCGACGGATCTGCCAATACAATTGTTCGCTATACTGCGCCACAATCATTTCAAATCCTTGTCGCTGCGTACTCTCCTCCTGGAGGAGCTTCAGAACTTCGCGCTCGTTATAAGGGGTCATAATCTCTTGTATCTCTATGTTTATTTATGGTTTCAAATCCAGATCGGTCATTGCCTTTAGTAAAGACGGATCATACTTATAAATGTCATCACAATACATCAAATTATTATCGGCAGACAGATAAACAGTCTGATAATCTATAAACAAAGGCACATATTTCTCCAAACTATAATGTTTCAATTCACGATAGGCCGCACTGATAGGAAGCTTCTTTCCTTCCTCGCTTATCGGCTTGAGGTCCATTGCAATGCGGATGCGGTCTTCCAGTAATTCATCCGGTTCTTCTAATAAGAAGAAAGCAAAATCGAGTGCTTTCTGAAGACGTACACAACCATGGCTCACCGCCCGGTTCTTTCGCATGAAAGCCCAACGGGAAGGAGTATCGTGCAAATAAACGGAATAAGGATTTGGGAAACGGAAGATGATACGCCCCAACGAATTTCCCGTCTTATTATCCTGTTTCACAGTATAAGGTACTCCCTTGCCCGCATACTTCGCCCATTTGATACTATGAGGATCGACTTGTGTACCATTCTTATCATACACCTTCATGCGGTTACGGGTAAAGTAAGTCGTATCCCTGCGATAAGTGGGAATAATCTCTTTCCGGATAATACTTTGAGGAACATTCCAATACGGATTCAGCTCCATATAATAGATTCTGCTGGACAACAAAGGTGTTTTATTCCTCACACTTCCCACACAAATGCGCATTTCCAGAATAGAGTCTGTTTCCTCGTTGACGGCTTGCAGCATGAATGCCGCCACATTTGCCACCACATATTTCTTCCCTTTATCCAGAGCATACTGCCAACGCGCCCGTTCCAGATTCAGCAATAAACAATCCCAGTAATAATCCGTAGTATCCGTCTTTCCCCAACCATTCACGCGCACCAATTCTTCCTGCATTTTCTTATAAAAACGGGAAGAGGGTTGCGCCCAATGAAAGGCGGCAGTGGGATTGGCACGCAAAGAATCAAGAGCCGACAATGCAAATTCCATATCACAACGCTTCAGAGAAATACGGTCTATCGAATCATTCCATCTGCGCTCCGGAGGTAGAAAGCCAAACTTTAACCGGCACACATACGAAAGATAGGCAGCTGTCAACTGATATTCTAAATCCGCCAACAGGGAATTCATCGTTTTTTCATCTTGCAATTGTAATGTACGTATCTGCTGCAACCCATTACGGATACTATCTACAGGATAAAGTCTCGGATTAATCCCATGTCGCGATATATTCTCTAACCAGTACAACATTGAGTCCGCTGCCTGCACAGTCGGTTTATCGGAGACCAATGAATCATTCAACCATAAGAAATCGCCTTCCTCCTGATAATGAGAGACTAACGCAGAATCCCAAACTGTAGTCTGTTTATTTTTTTCCAAACAGGCATGAATGAGCTGCCGAATACTATCCGCACTGATCTGATAGGCAGGATTAAACAGTTCTTTGAAACCTGCCAAAGAGTCCGGTATCGGAGACAAAGGCTTCTCCTTTCTACAAGCAGCCAAACAAATTATACATATTACTCCCAAAAATAACCGGCTACTTTTCATATACAGTTCCTCCGTCAATATCAATACATAAATTCTCTTTCGCTAAAATTGTCTGCGGAAAAATGGCGGACGCTTCATTAAGTAAAACAGCTTCATCTTCATATCGGGCTGAGAAATGCCCGATAACCAATTGTTTTACCTTTGCATCCAAAGCGATTTGTGCAGCTTGTGCAGCTGTCGTGTGATAAGTTTCTTTTGCCCGTGCCTGTTCCGCTTGTGCAAAAGTAGCTTCATGGAACAGCAAATCCACATTGTTGATTTGTTTCACTATAGACGGACGAAAAATTGTATCGGAGCAATAAGCATATTTTCGTGCAGGGGCAGAAGGACGGGTCAGACGATGATTCGGAATGACTTCTCCTTCGGGAGTTACAAAATCCGCTCCGTTCTTGATCCGGTTCAGTTCGTAAACGGGTACTTTATAGAAATCCACCATTCCTCTGATGATATGATTCGGACGTTGCTTCTCCTCAAACAGGAATCCGCAACAGGGAATTCGATGTTTAAGAGGGATCGTAGTTACAGTCACCGAACGGTCATCATAAATCTGTGTCGGTTCTTTCGTCTCAAATTCGTGAAAAAACACTTTATAGGTCAGTGTCTTACAAAAAAAGCTAGCATCGGTGCAAATAATTCTTCCAGCCCCTTAGGAGAATGAATATGCAAATCGGCCGTCCTCCCCAATAATCCAAATGTAGAGATTAGCCCCAAGAGTCCAAAGCAATGGTCACCATGCAGATGCGAGATAAAGATATGATTCAAACGGGAAAATTTAAGCCGGGAACGACGTAATTGCATCTGAGCCCCTTCCCCACAATCAATCATAAATAATTTTTCACGCAAATTAACTACCTGTGAAGTAGCAAAATGCCGGGTAGTAGGCAATGCGGACCCGCAACCCAATATATGTAATTCAAATTTTTCCATCTCCGGCAAAGATAGAAAAAAAACATGTTAATTTCGCAAGCAATGAAACAAAAGTCTTATTACCTGCCATATAGTATCAAAAAAGAATATATATTTGCATATCGACAACCTGTTTCAAGAACATGATATGAAAGCTGGTCACAGTATCAGAAAAAGAAGTATTTAATATGACGAATCCCTTTATATACAGAAAATTATCAGTATTGTTCCTACTGTTTATTACTTTCGGGAATGTTTATTCCAAGAATAAAGAAATGGAACAATTGTTTTCCAGATTGGATTCCGTATTGACAAACAGTGAAAAGTACGTTTTAGAGAAAGAAGATAAAATAGAAGAACTGCGTAAGAAACAGTCTATGCCTCTAAAACCGGAAGAAAAAAACTATGGCTTAACAAAATGCTGTATGATGAATATTTTGTCTATAATGCGGACTCGGCTATGGTTTATGTAAACAATAATATAGAGATAGCCAACGCATTAGGCCGAAAGGACAAAGAACAGGAGTGGATACTGCATAAAGTTTTCCTTCTTGCAGCCCAGGGGCTACTGAATGAGGCTGAGAAAGAATTATTGAATGTAGATATAACTTCATTAAGTAAAGAAAATATGTATCAGTATTATGATACAAAAATCTATCTATACTCCCATTTGGTACAATTCATCGGTAATCGCCTGGAACTGACAAATTCTTATTACAATCTTGAGAAGGAATTCAAGCACGAAGCTAAGAAATATATAACTCCCGATCATCCTTCATATTATAGTTTTTGTGCGTCACTACATAGAGAATATCCCCGTTCTGCAGAGGGAGACAGTATAAAATTAAAATTAAAAAATATAGTAGACAAGTCATCATTGTCCACGCGGGTGGATGCCATCAATTCTTATATGCTTGCTATCATGTTTTACAATGAAGGTGATGAAGATAATTACGTAAAATACCTTATTTATTCTGCCATAGCCGATATTAAAATCTGCAACCGCGATATAGCTTCATTGGAGGAACTTTCCAATATCCTCTATTTGCGTGAAGACATAGACAGAGGCTACACTTACATCAGTTATTGCTTTAAAGCCGCATTGCTGTATCCCAACAGGGTGCGCGTAATAAACATATCGACCGTTATGGATAAACTACAGCAGGCCTATCGCGAAAGGAACAAAATACAGGAAAGCAAATTGCGTAAATCACTCTACACCACAAGTATATTATCCATTGTATTACTCATCTCCATCCTACTCATTTATTTCCAATTCAGAAAACTGTCTCGTTCACGTAAAAACTGAACGAAAGTAACCGACTGCTTAATTCACACGTCAAAGAACTTTCTGAAGCCCAACGAATGCTGGGTGAAGTGAACGGAGAACTTAGCGAAGTAAATGAAAAGTTAAAAGTGATCAATAACCAATTACTAGAGTCCAATTATGTGAAAGAAGAATACATCGGATATGTATTCTCAATATGCTCCAATTATATAACCAAACTTGAAGAATACAGGAAGAATATCAGCAGAAAACTTAAAGCCGGTCAAATAGACGATATCAAATCATTAACTTCCAACATTACGATGGTACAAAGTGAGTTGAAGGAGTTCTATCATAGTTTCGACGCTATTTTCCTACACGTATACCCCGATTTTGTAAAAGACTTCAATTCCCTCCTGCGTCCCGAAGAAAAGATAATGCTTAAAGAAGGCGAACTCCTGAACACGGAGTTGAGGATATATGCGCTTGTCAGACTCGGAATAAATGACAGTATGAAGATTGCAGAATTTCTTCATTGCTCTCCGCAGACGGTTTACAATAATCGTTTAAAAACCAGAAACAAGGCAATAATTCCTAAGGAAGAATTCACCGAGATGGTACGTTCATTGGGTAAAATGCAAAAATAGAGAGAGCAAACAAACCATTTTACTTCATAAACTATTTACTTCTACCAAACATTATATAATTAATAATCAATACATTAACATTTTATTTATTTACTCTTACTATTTACTTGTATATACACCGTACCTTATACTATACTACCTTTGTCCTCCGAGAAATTAATCGAGTATATACTTTTTAAATTTAATCTATGAGGCAAGAGAAACTACTAGGTCCAAAGCAAACTATGAAACATACGTTTGCAATCTCAGACACTTTCTTTTCACAAAGTGCTAATTTGTTATTTTACTTATCATGAAAAATGTAATATTATTATCTTTACTAATCCTTTTGTCCATTCCCCTTTCGGCACAACAGGAAAAAGTCTCCTTAGTCAACGACAGAACAGGTTCCAAGTTGCTTGTGAACGGTAAGTCTTTTATGGTGAATGGTATGAACTGGGATTACTTCCCAATCGGCACCAATTATTCATATTCCTTATGGACAAAGCCTGACGATATAATCAAGGCAGCTCTCGATACAGATATGTCTTTATTAAAGAACATGGGTGTAAACGCTATCAGACAACACATAGGCGTTCCCCCCAGATGGGTAAAATATATCTATGAACAATATGGTATTCACACAATGATATATAGCTCCTTCGGACGCTATGGAGTAGCTTTGGACGGGGCATGGATGGCTAACACCGACTATTCCGACCCTAGAGTAAAAAGTACTTCTCGATGAGGCGAGAGAATTGGTAAAGGAATACAATAATACTCCTGGAATACTCCTCTATCTTCTTGGAAATGAGAACAATTATGGTTTATTTTGGCAAGGAGCAGAAACGGAAGATATTCCGGTAGAAGATCGTAAATCCACTATTCAAGCGGTTCACTTATATAAACTGTTCAATGAAGCGACTGTCGAGATGAAGAAAATGAATGCTTCAGCTCCTATAGCCATTTGCAACGGTGACCTTCTATTCCTTGATATTATAGCCAAAGAATGTAAGGATGTTGACATTCTAGGAATCAACTGCTATCGCGGTGACTCGTTCGGCGACTTGTTCAGCAGAGTAAAAGCGGAGTATGGAAAACCGGTATTGTTTACAGAGTTCGGATCCGATGCATTCAATGCCATAACTCAAAGTGAAGCACAAAAAGAGCAAGCAGACATTCTGTTGAAGAATTGGACTGAAATATATCTGAATGCGGCAGGACTAGGCAACAACAATAACTCACTCGGAGGTTTCACTTTCCAATTTGCCGACGGTTGGTGGAACTTCGGCCAAAATACTAACCTGAGCATACATGACACCAATGCATCATGGGCCAACGGCGGATATGTATTTGACTATGTGAACGGTGAAAACAATATGAACGAAGAATGGTTCGGTATATGCGCAAAAGGAACTCCTGACAGCCGAGGAATATACGAACTTTACCCGCGTGCCGCATACTATGTGCTGAAAGATGTCCACAAGATTAATCCTTATTCTCCCGGAAGTACCACATCTTCGATAATAAGCAAACTTTCCGATATCAATGTAATGTCAGCCGTTTTATCCTCCAGAAGTGATAAAGCTGCCTTGCAAGGCGAAAAGACTCAGCTAATACGCCTGAGCGAACTGAGAGGCGACATAACTACCTACAATACAGGTGCAAAGAATACTACCACTCCAAGTTCCAGGCCGAAGAATCCGACAAGTTTTCCCAGCTTTAAAGGCTTTGACCATACTGAATCGTTCTACGTAGGCGTAGCCTCAAAACCGGCAGAGAAATGTACAGGCGGAAGTCACTATAAATGTTCTTGGAAATGTGGCGGAGAACCCGATAGACGAAATCTTTTATGAGAACAGAGGACGCTCCAAATATATAACGGACGAAAGCGGAGAAGTAGTAGATCTGGGTCCGTTGGAACGCTTAAGACTTTATAGTGCGAGTTTTGACTGGGATGGCAAACTGTTTAATCTGAAAACATTTTACCGCAAAGGACACTATCATTGGGGATACGAAGGAGACTTCTTTGGATTGTATCCCGAAGCGAGCTACGGTGATAATATGGATATTTATGGTGGCGAAGCTCCTTTCGGAAGTGAAATTGAAGGTAAGAAATACTTCAAAGGGCTGAAAATTGCTTTCGGTCCCGAACTATGGTGGGGTGCAAACCCGGCTCTGCTTGTCAAATACCAACGGAATATAGGTAAATATAACGTAGCAGGTATTTTCCATTATGATATAGACCAGCGTGAAGGAACGACTACTTCTTACGCCATACCCCGCCCCAAGAATACACGGGCCTCTCTTATGGTGGAAAGAAATTTCGGACGTTTCAATATTACAGCGGGCGGATTATGGTCAGGAACAACGCTTGTAGGACGGGAATTTCAAGCTACCACAGAATACAATAAAGAAGCTATCGTATATTCCGACGTAATAAAAACATCCGATACATTCGGAGGGAAGATGAAAGTGGTATATAGCGGAGGAAAGTTCAATGCCTATGCGCAGGGGGCGATAATGGGATTGGTAGCCAGTGGCGGAGCCGATTACACACAGACTTTAACAGGATGGAGGCTAAAAGATAGCGGTAGCGGAAATCAATCGAACGTCCTTGCCGGTTTTACTTATCAGATAGGCAACTTCCAGATTGCCCCTAATTTCCTGTGGCAGAAACCGCTTGTAGGTCCAATGCCTAATGGAATCGATGCTCCCGGAAGATTACGAAATATTATTGATGATCCTTTTGCTGTTAGGGATAACAGGGAGACAACAGCGGGAGAATTGTTGCTGACTTATGACCCAACACCCGCAACTTGGATGTACGACTGGGAGAATGACAATAACGAAGATGCACCGTTTGCCGCTTCACTTGGTTTCATTTACCGCCATCATCCCACCTCACAGGATGCAACCATAGGTATACTTGCCAACGGTCGTTCTACCTTTGCTTTCGGAGGAGCTGCACCGGCTCATGATTTATGGGAAACAAACCTGAAAATAGCGTCTAGAATATCAAGAGATTTCGGTATCATATCAAGTGTCTACTGTGGTACTGCCCAAGCCAACGGAGATGATACCCGTTTAGTTAAGCGGGTAGGTGCAGACGCCAAAATGATTGGTACTGATATACATATCTACACTGGAAAATCATAGAAAGGCTGGAGTCGGGAAATCCTCGCACCAGTCTTTTCTATTTATTTAACGTTTTCTCTTTACGTTCTACTCAATTGCAATCCACTCCCAAGACATAAACGGACTATCCGATTTCTACGTTACATATTCAGTATCAATCATTAATATTACTGAATATGAAATTAGACGAAAACATTTTGAAAGTCTGCAAAGGCTTGGTTATGAACTGTAATTGCAAGGTTCTTATCCTTGACGTATTAGGTGAGCACCGTGTATTCCTTGTGAATGACGTACACCTTAAAACTCGTGAGTGCCGATACAATGAAGTTCGTGATGCGCAAGACATCACAACACTTGTCTTGAATGTCGGTCACAACTTTGCCAACGGCATGACCGAGCAAACCTTACTTGAACGTACCCAATCTATCCATAAGGAAGATTTCAAGTTTGGAACTGATAATTACCTGTGGATAACAAAAGTTGATTTGAATAGATAACCATTTAATATCGAAGAGTATGAAAAAGGATTTTATTACAGTCACCCCCGATAGTGGCAGAGGGGATAAAACTGTAACAGCTGTTGCTTCTGAAAATACAGGAAGAAAACGTTCAACTTCTATAAAAATTAGTGGAGGAGGAATGAGTAGAACTATAAGTATTTCGCAAAACTACAATCAGAATCCAGCCTTGGCTCCCAATGGAGTTTATATATTACATGTAAATGGGAAAGTATATACTAAAAAGGATTGGGATACTTCATGGAATAATAATGCTGTTGGAGTGGCTGTAAAAACAGCTAAATGTTCTTTTGTGATTGCTCCAGAAGAGCAAAGTCCTATAAATTGGGGTGGCTTTGGTACGACAATTAATGGTTGTACAACAACGACCAATAATTCTGTAGCCAAGTCAGACTTCAAAGGTAAAACTAATACAAGAGCAATTGTAACCCAATTGGGTTACTCAGAAGAAATGTATGCAGCAAGATATTGTTCTGAATATACTTTTAAAAATGGGAAGGAAGGGTATTTGCCGGAACTTTAGGTGAATTATATGAGGCATATCAAAACAAATCTGAAATAGAAGCTTGTATGGCATTAATTGGCGGGAAAGCAATGTATAATGATTCGCTTAAAAATCAAACCAAATGGAGTTCTACTGAATTTGGAATCAATCATTCATGGATAATCACATTTCGCAACCTTTTTATCGATGGCATTGAAAAAACAAACGGTATCAAAACCAATTCTTGTGCAAGACCGTTTGCGGCTTTAATATAAGTGTTGTTTAAATCTTAATATATAAGATTAGAATATCAATTATTGCAGTTTTTATGTATATTTGCAAAAGCCTTTCGGGGCAACGACATTGTTGGTAAATTACAAGGAAAGTGCCTTGATACTCGAAGAATCGCCAATTCAACAAAAGTACAAACGAGGCACAGGGGGCAACCTATATCAAGTGGGCTGCTCATCTGTGTGTTTGTACAAGCGTTTGGCGATGCTTTCGAGTTAACACAGGTGGCAGTCCACTTTCTTTATATATAACGTAATTTCTCACTGGCTGTCTGAGAAAAACTCGAAAAATTCGCCATTATGAAAAAGTATTTCGTTCTGTTCACGTTACTGTTGATTACAGCAATGTCAAATGCACAAGAATCAATAACAGATTCTGTTGGTTGTTATGAAAGTCCCAGCATTAGGTTATGCTCCTATAAGGAAGCCTATCTTAAAAACGACATCGCTGGAATCGTTAAACTTGATGAATTTGAAGTCAGTTATGATAAGTCAGAAAAGTCATATACTGTATATGTCAGATTTGATTCAAGTATAGTAAATGCTGAAGTAAAATATGTCCGTGGCTCTGCTTCAGAAGGGTATCTATATGACGGTGTTGTCAAAAACAGTAGAGACCGTGAAAAAGTTACGGTGTTTTGTAGGAGCAAATTGAGCCTATATACCCAGAATTATGGAGTGACCTCTAAAGGTTCAATTAAGGACTATGAAAAAGAGGGTATCAACCTTATTTTCCCTAAAACATATACAATATCCTCTGTCGTTACAATCAAGAACTAAAACTGTTTTAAAGTTGAATTAAACCCTTTCAAATCAGCCGGACTAAGTTCCGGCTTTTTTATTAGTCCGTTTTTAGGGTCTATAAGTAGCGGTAATGCCTCTGCGAGTAGCTTCTTAAAGCCACGTTTGTTTTTCGCCTTGGACGACTTGTAGAGATGATTTATGACGGTAAACTTGTAACCTTTGCCAAGCCACTCCCAAGTAAACACATATTGCAGTGGAATGTCATCAATGGATAGGTCATTGAAATACGTATCAATGATAAGTTGCACACCCTCCGTTCTTATGGCTACTGCTTCATCGAACATTTCAATATAGGGCACAATGATTGTTCCAAGTCTGAACTCCGTAGGTTCTTTTCTTCTTTTCATCTTAAGCCGCTGATTTTCTGATTTGCTTGTATGTATAACGTGTGTCAGCGCAACAAAGGAAACAGTTAAATCTGTCGGAATTGCTGATGTCCCTCAGATTATACCTATACACGAACTCGTCAACGTATTTCTGCAAATACTTTTTAAGCAGAGTTCTGTATGTACCTTTAACCATACGTTTGAAATGCGTCCAAGCACCCTCTATTCTGTTTGTCGTTATGTGGTCATAACTATATAACTTCTTGCTGTGGTCGACATAGAAACGAGTATAACTGAACCCTATTTGGTCGTAAGCATTGTACTCATCCGTATAAATGATTGCATCCGGATGTATGTATTCCTTAATGAATGCGGACAGAGTGTCAGATTTCGTATCAGGGGTTGCTCGGGCATTCATTAGATTTTCTCGCTGTATCATTCCCACGACTGGAAATTTATCCTTGTGTGAACGTCCTTGCGAGTGAGGGACTTTCTTATCCTTATGACGATTCCCATTTTTACCTCCGACAACCGTTTCATCTATTTCTACTGCCTCTTCCAAGATGTTTTCATTAGCAAGACGCATTGCATGACGTATTTTATGCAACATATACCATGCTGTCTTTTGCGTGACTTCTATATCATTTGCGAGTTGGTAGGAAGAAAGACCTATTTTGTGATTGGTAACAAGCCAAATAGCGATAAACCATTTACGCAAACTTATCTTTGTCTTTTCAAACATCGTACCTGTGCGAACGGTAAAGTTCTTACCTGTATTCTTACAGCGATATTTGCCGCTTTTCAATTTATAAACTCTGGAGGTCTTGTCAAATGGTGAAACAGGTTTGTCATGCCAATTAATGGCCTCAAGATGTTTGATACAGGCTTCTTCCGTAGGGAATAGTTCGTAAAGAGCCATGATTGATTTAACATTAAGTTTGAACGGGTCTTTCATAAGTCTGTCCTCCAATTTTAATGATGTTACAATTTACAAAGATTGATTTGTTCAACAATGAGTTCACGGAGAAAATCTTGATAAAAATCCGATAACCTCCTGTGCGTATAACGAAAAAGTGAAAGACGAGGTAACTCGATTTGTGGTTAAATGATGTGAAATGGTACAATCCACGTTATACACGTGTCATGGTTACAAAACAATCTGCATAATTCTTGAATGCTATGACAAAACAAAAGAGCCGATACAAAATAAGTTGTCGGCTCTTTTTACGAGAATGGATATCGAAACGTTAAATAAATAGAAAAGACTGGTGCGAGGATTTCCCGACTCCAGCCTTTCTATGATTTTCCAGTGTAGATATGTATATCAGTACCAAATGATTTATAAGAAACTGAGATTGAACGCAATGGTGAAGTTTAATCGTACGACTATCACAGGGATTTTAACCTTACTTTCCCTTTCCAATGTATGTTAGACTTTTCGACCAGTCTCGCCAAGCCTAAATGGTTGGGGCCGGTATCCACTGCGTAGGAATCAGAGGTACTTTCAGAACACTAGATCAATATTCTCCTCGTTACGTTGCCGGATATATACCGGACGGTTCCGGTGGTTTTGAACCAAGCACAGATATTATAGGCGCAGGTCGTGGCAACGAATGGGAAATAAGAACCTACATTTCATTCAGCATTTTCTAATCTACGAACTAATTAATAAGATAGTTTTATGAATCACAAAATCAATATATCATGTAAGCTCTCTGTTGTCGCTGTTCTCTTTTCGTTGACAGGATGTACAAGAGATATAAATACGGATGTGCTAGCAACTTACCCACACTTGTCTGATGTTTTTATCGATGAATTTGCATCCGACCTGCAATACCAGGCATGGGGAAAAGTAACTAATTTCGGGGTGGATACTGAAACCACCTACGATGGCACGTCATCTATGCGAATAGAAGTTCCCAATCCGAGTGACCCTATGGGAAGCTGGGCAGGAGGTACTTTCTATTCCGCTACAGGCAGAAACCTGTCCGGATATGATGCACTGACTTTTTATGCCAAGTCTTCCGTAGCTACCGCCATTGAAGTTGGAATAGGAAATTATGATACTACCGAATATCTGGTTCAAGTTAATGATGTCCAACTGAATACAAACTGGAGTAAGATTATCATTCCTATTCCTAATTCCGCAAAACTTTTATCGGAAAAAGGATTATTCTACTACTCCGCCGGTGCGGTAAATGACGAAGGCTACACCATCTGGTTCGATGAGGTCAAGTTCGAAAAACTCGGTACATTGGCTCATGCCAAAATAGAAGACATAGAGGTTCCCGGTTTTCCCGGAAAACTGACGATAGAAACTCTGACCGAGACTATCAATCTTCCGAACGGCATTAACCGTAAAATGCGGGTCTCTCCCAATTATTTTACATTCGAGTCATCTGACGTCAATGTGGCTTCGGTAACAAATGATGGTAACATAACCGTGCACAAAACAGGAGAAGCCGTTATCTCGTTAAAGGAGGCTGAAGGCGAAATAAAGGTACATTGCTACGATTTCGCTCCAACACCCACGAGAGACGAATCGGAAGTGTTGTCTCTGTTCAGTGATTCTTATACTAATAAGATTTCTGCAAACTGGAATCCTAGATGGGAATGGTCAACAGCTGAATATACGGAAATAGATACCGGTGATAATCATATAGCACGGTATAGCGGTTTGAACTTTGTAGGTATTGTATTCAACAAAACTGTGGATTGTTCGTCAAAGACTCACCTCCACCTGGATGTATTATGCATGGACGAAGTAAGTGAAAGCACTATTATAACAGTCTCTATATACTATGGAACAACGGAAATAAAGCATCCGATAACATTGGAGAAATATCCTGAATTCAAATCAAAACAGTGGCTGTCACTCGATCTGGAACTTGAAAAAGAAAATAAACTAATACCACAATTGGCATTGGCATGTGATGACAACACCAGGAACATTCTTTTGGACAATATTTATTTCTATTAAAAATGATAACTTATGAAACCATATAAAACAATATTGCTTAGCTTGCTGATACTTCCTTTGCCACTGTTACTTGGAAGTTGCGAGAAAGAAGAAGAGATAGAAAACACCCGATGGGTATTGGTGTGGTCGGACGAATTTGACACACCGACTCCCGACAACAGACCCGATCCTTCAAAGTGGACGTATGAAAAAGGCGCTTCAGGATACGGTAATCAGGAACTTCAGAACTATACCGACAGAGTAGAAAACGCCTCATACACAACTCACAAAGGTTTGGGATGCCTGAAAATAACAGCTTTGAACGACAATTATGACGGAGTAGCTTACTCTTCTGCCAGAATAAAGACCGAAGGACTGTTCGAACAACGATACGGACGTTTCGAAGCACGTCTGAAACTTCCGTACGGTCCGGGACTTTGGCCTGCATTTTGGATGTTAGGAGCAAACTATGCCACCGATGTATGGCCAAAATGCGGTGAAATAGATATTATGGAAAATAAAGGATACCAACCTAATATCGTATCAAGTGCTCTACATTTTCCGGGACATTCGGGTGGAAATCCCATAACACAGACTTTTGGCTATGAGAGCCAACGTTTTGACACAGACTTCCACATATTTGCCGTAGAATGGGATGAATCCCAAATAGACTTCTTTGTGGATAATGTACTTTACAAAAGAGTGAAAGTCGCTGATGTAACAGATGGTGAATGGGTATTCGATCATCCATTTTTTATTATTCTGAATGTAGCGGTAGGCGGTACATTTGGTGGTGATCCCACAGCAGACACTGTATTTCCCCAAAGCATGTATGTAGATTACGTCAGGGTTTATCAGAAATCAACAGAAGTACAACCCGGAACTAATACCGGAGATATCTCTTCAAACGGTTCAATTCCCGGATGGGATTTTAACGGACCGGATTCTGATAAGGGACTTATAGAGCCTGAATTAAAATAAATAACAATGTAACTGCTAAAGATTAAAATTATGAATTTAATAAAAATACAAGGATACTATTTAGGGCTTATGGCAGCCATAAGTCTTGGAGCGGTTTCATGTACGAACGAAACGGAATTTGCCAATTCGCTGGATAAAGGCGACATTACTTTCTCAGCTCAAGTAGGAAAAACGATGAGCAGAACCACAGAAAGCGCATGGGATGGTGACGAACTGATAGGTGTGAAAGCGGGAGAAACAGTAAAAACTTACAAAGTGACAACCAATGGAAAAATGTCTACTGAAGATACACCTTATACATGGGATGGCACAAGCTATGATCTGCTGGCATGGACTCCCCTCACAGCAGAACAGATAAACCTAACAGACCAAACTACCGAAGAGAAACTCTTTGACTGTGACTTATTGGCAAGTAATGCGAAAGTGGAAGCAAAGAATGTACATTTTGTATTCAGACACCAAATGACCCGGATGTGGTGGGAACTTCAGAAATTTGAAGGATATACAGATGAAGAAGTGAACACCGCAAAAGTTTCGTTTTATCGGTTATGGAAGTGTAACGTATACTAATGGAGAAATCACAACGGTAGGCGATGCTGACCAATTGATTTCTACTCATGACACAAAAAGGAGAATATTATAGAAACGGCGAAGCTATGATGGTTCCTTGTGAAATGTGGGAGAAACCATTGATAAAAGTAGAAATAGGAGAAGATACCTATATCTATACTCCAAGTAAGTCCAACCCCAATGACGTCAATAAGAAAACCGGAGATTTGCTTCCCAATACATGGCAAAGATATTACTTGTCTGTCAGCAAAAAAGGACTGACTGTAGAAATGGAATCCGGAGAAATTAATTGGGATAATGAAAAGATCGATGACAATCAGATTACGGATGCTAAATTTAAGGCTATTATATCTGATGAAGTATCAAATTTGACCAATTGCCAGTTTACAGGTTTGGAAAATAGTTTCATTGACAACGCAACCAACGGCTTCTCCATAACTTATAAAGAAACAAATGCAAGCGGAGGCATCGATTACGAAGGTTTATGTGACAGAGTACGTACAGTTGATACCCCAAACGGGACTGTCACTTTCACATTCTGCAATATCCGTTCGGATATCAAATTAACATATACTAAAGAATATATGGAAGTAGGCTATTATTTCTATAGTAACGGTACTTACGGGACAGATTACAAAGACGGTTCCACCTTAGGTATTATCTATAAGATAGGAAAACATGAGACGGACAACGTAACAAATTACGAAGGTACGGATATAGAAACCATTCATGGATATGTAGTAGCGCTAACTGATGAAACTAGCGACGAAAAGAGTAGTTTCAAATGGAAAGAAGGTAATGCAAACTTGTATGGGACAGATTTTCCGGAACACGGCATAAGAGACGGAAAAACCACACAATATCTAGGATACCTTAACACTAAATATCTTATAGCAAAAAGCAGCTGTAGCAGAGGCTACAACAGTGCCGGCAGCCTCAACTTCTACCAGCAAAAACAATAATTCACTTATACCCGGCACATCTGGTTGGTATTTGCCCTCTCATACCCAATTAAGAGATCTAGCAACTCTTGCGGGTAAAACATTCACTAATTACAGTGCATTGAATGGCACATATTGGGACAGTACATTCGACAGTGACCTAATGCTTATATAGTAGTTTTCAATGAAAATGGTGCAATAAGCAGTACTGATTTCTACAGGGCTGTAGATTCAGAACAAAAAAAGTTCGTCTTATTCTTACTTTCTAATTAATCATACAAATTATGAAACAAATATATTCACATATCAAACTGGCAGCCGTATCGCTATTAATATTTTCGGCTTGCACCCAAGACGAGATATGTTACCTCAGATCGGAGAAAACGAAACCGCCGTTTCTGATGTTCTGACTATTCAAAATGTAAATGTAGCCAATTTCGATACCGGAAATTCTACTACACGAGTAATCAATGATGGTGTCACAGTTCTTTTCGAAGTAGGAAACAGCTTGGAAGATGTCAACGGCGATGAAATCGGTATTTTACTGATAGACAAAGATGGAATCGGATTCGCCAATGAACCCTTTAAGTATATAAACGAAAACGGTGTAAACAAATGGGTTAGTAAAAACAGTGTAAGTTATACCAGCAAAATCAAGAAAGTCATCGCCTACTTTCCCTATGCCCAAATAGTGAAAGATGGAAAAGAGTTTATTCCTTCATCTGTTGATGAACTAAAAGAAGCGAAGAAAGAGGAAGAAACAACGGAATTTAAAGACAAAGATTTGCTGATAGCAGAAATCAATGATATTCAATCCCATCAATTGACAATCAACTTTAAGCACGCCTTTTCATTGATAGCGTTCTCTGCGGAAGCGACCATTAAACTAGATGACACGGAAGAGATTTCCTATTTATTAGATCTTTCCGATGTATCTTTCTCCATTGGCGACGAACTGTACACGCCCGAATCAATGAGCGGCAAGTACATCTGTCTTGTTGACGAAGAACAATTAGTAAAAATGATTTTCGCTACTTCTACACGATTGATAATATTACTTATTCAAAGACGCTGAAAGATCCTATAACACTGGCAGCCAACCAATGTTACACTTTCCCTTGCCCAACATCCTCCGAAGGAACGGCAGATATTGCAGTAGGTGACTTCTACTGTACCACAGAAAGTAATAAAACAATCATTCTTCCAAGAAATGCAGCCGGTATTCCTACCGGTCTTACCTGCAAAGGAATCGTATTCCACATAATAGACGATTTTGAAACTTTTAAATCTACAAATGATTTAAACGACTCCAATTTAAATGGATATCAAGAAAAACATGGCTTAGTAGTCTCTACAAAAAAAGGAAATAATTTTGGCACTGTGGCAGCAGCTGATATAGAGCAAGCCTTTATTGATGGAAATGTAGAAAATACACTGATACGGAAACATCAAACGGTTATAAATTGACACAAATTTTAGTAGGAACTGAAAATCTGGGATTTATCGCTTTGAATAATCATACTGAAAAACTAAACAATAGTACCGCTTGGTATGCTCCTTCGTTCAATGAACTTAAATACCTGATACAAGGTGAAAATACTCAAACAGGTTCCACATCGGGGCAAGAGTACATTAACAAACAATTGAAAAAAATAAATGCGGATGAACTGGCAGGTACAATTCCTTCTGTCACTTTTTACAATGGTGTCGGAGACCATGGATTACGCCTTATGACGGGCGGTTCTGAAAATGGATGGCACGGCATACCTGGCGAAGCTTTTTATCCAATCTGTGCATTTTGATGCATTCCTCCCCAAAAGCAAGAACTAATAAATATTTACAATAATAAAAGACGATTTATGAAGATAAACAAGTTATTATTTACCACAACACTGACAGCATTGGCATTAACAGCCTGCTCTCCGAAAGGAACCAACTCTGATTCTGAGATAGAGAACAAAGTAGAAGCCTTACTGGATAAGATGACTTTAGAGGAAAAGCTAGGGCAGATGAATCAGTTGAGTCCGTGGGATCCTAACGAACTGGCAAACAAAGTTCGTAATGGAGAAATAGGTTCCATATTGAATTATATGAATCCCGAAGAAGTGAATAAAATACAGAAAATCGCAATGGAAGAGTCACGGTTAGGTATCCCCCTACTAGTGTCACGCGATGTAATTCACGGTTACAAGACTATCTTCCCTATTCCATTGGGACAGGCAGCCACATTCAATCCACAGATAGTAGAAAACGGAGCACGTGTAGCTGCCATAGAAGCTTCAGCTGATGGTATCCGTTGGACTTTTGCGCCCATGATAGATATATCACGTGACCCTCGTTGGGGACGCATAGCCGAAAGTTGCGGTGAAGATCCCTACTTGACTTCCGTAATGGGAGTAGCTATGATTAAAGGGTTTCAAGGAGATTCGCTGAACAGTCCGACTTCAATGGCGGCGTGTGCCAAGCACTTTGTAGCTTATGCTGCATCCGAAGGCGGTAAGGACTATAATTCTACATTTATCCCCGAAAGAGTACTGCGCAATGTATATCTACCTCCGTTCAAAGCTGCGGCAGACGCTGGTTGTGCCACTTTCATGACTTCATTCAACGATAACGATGGTGTGCCGTCTACGGCAAATAAATTTGTGTTGAAAGATATATTGCGCGATGAATGGAAATATGACGGTATGGTAGTAACCGACTGGGCTTCGGCTGCCGAAATGATCAATCACGGTTTCTGTACAGATGGCAAGGAAGCTGCCGAGAAATCGGTAAATGCAGGCGTTGACATGGATATGGTGAGTGAAACGTTCATCAAAACCTCAAGCAGTCTTTAGCAGAGAATAAGGTTTCCATAGAATCAATAGACGACGCCGTACGGAATATTCTCCGTCTGAAATACCGAATGGGCTTGTTTGAAAATCCGTATATTGTTACACCACAGAATGTGAAATATGCGGAAGAGCACTTGAAAATAGCAAAAGAAGCGGTAGAGCAATCCGTTATTCTCCTGAAGAATGACACACAAACATTACCGCTTACAAACAAAATCCGTACTGTAGCGGTAGTAGGTCCGATGGCTGACGCACCCTATGAACAGATGGGGACATGGGTGTTCGACGGTGAAAAGACCATACTCAAACACCTCTCAAAGCCATCAGAGAAATGTATGGCGATCAGGTCAACGTAATTTTCGAACCTGCACTCGGTTATAGCCGTGACAAAAACCTAAACGGTATCGCCAAAGCCGTAAACGCGGCACGCCACGCAGATGTAGTCCTTGCTTTTTGTCGGTGAAGAAGCAATACTTTCGGGTGAGGCCCATTCTTTGGCAAACCTAAATCTTCAGGGAGCACAGAGTCAACTGATACAAGCACTGTCCACTACCGGCAAACCATTAGTAACCATAGTGATGGCAGGACGCCAACTTACAATCGCTAGTGAAGTTGAAGCTTCGGATGCAGTTCTTTATGCGTTCCATCCGGGCACTATGGGAGGACCTGCCATTGCCGACATCCTTTTCGGGAAGGTTAATCCAAGCGCAAAGACTCCGGTTACATTCCCCCGTATGACAGGTCAGGTTCCTATATATTATGCTCACAACAGCACAGGTCGCCCGGCCAACCCGAAACTCATTGATGAAATCCCTGTCGAAGCGGGGCAAATCTGTTGGCTCCTTCTATTGATGCCGAAATCCCGTTGTCGAATATAGCAATCTGAGTTGGGACAAACTTGCAAACATCTGTTACAGGCTGCCGTTCAACTTCATTCATCTCGGAACTGCCAACGGTAGAACTTCCGGAGAATCAAAGAATGTTTCATTCTCCTGCCTGTTTCAGAGCTGGCTTTCTGGGGCTATAACATGACTTACAACGTAGAACCGGGAGATTTCAAATTATGGGTAGGAACAAACAGCGCTGGAAGGTTTATCTGCCGACTTTACCGTATCGGCTTTATAAACAATCCTCAAAGAACATAAAAACATAGATAATAAAAAAAGGTGTATCGCTTTCGCAATACACCTTTCTGTTTATTTAGAAATACTTTTTATTATTTCTTTCCTTCCAACTGTTCTTTCAAAGCAGCCAGAGCGTCGATATCGCCCAGAGTTGTAGAAGCAGCCTGGTTTTGGATCATCGGAGAATCTTCTCTCTTGTTAGATGTCTTCTTAGCACCGGAAGCAGCCTTCTTTTCAGCTCTTTCTTCAGCTTTGGCAACATCTTCGAAAATGCGGCTGTGAGACAGGATGATTCTCTTAGCGTCCTTGTTGAATTCAATTACTTTGAATTCCAGTTTTTCGTCCAGTTGGGCTTGAGAGCCATCTTCTTTTACAAGGTGTTTCGGAGTTGCAAAACCTTCTACACCATAAGGAAGAGCTACTACAGCACCCTTATCCAACATTTCGATGATAGTACCTTCGTGTACAGAACCTACAGTAAATACTGTTTCGAATACATCCCAAGGATTCTCTTCAAGTTGTTTGTGACCAAGGCTCAAGCGACGGTTTTCTTTGTCGATTTCCAATACCTGAACTTCAATGTCAGCACCAATCTGAGTAAATTCTGATGGGTGTTTAACTTTCTTAGTCCAAGAAAGGTCAGAAATGTGGATCAGTCCGTCAACACCTTCTTCGATTTCTACGAATACACCGAAGTTAGTGAAGTTGCGTACCTTAGCAGTATGCTTAGAACCAACAGGATACTTCTCTTCGATAGTTTCCCATGGATCTTGTTTCAGTTGTTTGATACCCAAAGACATCTTACGTTCTTCGCGATCCAAGTGTAAGCACTACAGCTTCTACTTCATCGCCTACCTTCATGAAGTCCTGTGCAGAACGCAGATGTTGGCTCCAAGACATTTCTGAAACGTGGATCAAACCTTCTACACCGGCAGCGATTTCGATGAATGCACCGTAGTCAGCCATAACAACAACTTTACCTTTCACTTGTCACCTACTTTCAAGTCAGGATCAAGAGCATCCCATGGATGCGGAGTAAGTTGTTTCAGAGCCAAGAGCGATACGTTTCTTTTCGTCATCAAAGTCAAGGATAACAACGTTAAGTTTCTGATCCAGTTCAACAACTTCTTTCGGATCGCTAACGCGGCCCCAAGACAGGTCTGTAATGTGGATCAAACCGTCTACGCCGCCCAGGTCGATGAATACACCGTAAGAGGTGATATTCTTAACGGTTCCTTCAAGAACTTGTCCTTTTTCGAGCTTACCGATGATTTCTTTCTTCTGTTGTTCCAGTTCAGCTTCGATAAGAGCTTTGTGAGAAACAACCACGTTTTTGAATTCCTGGTTGATCTTAACCACTTTGAATTCCATTGTTTTGCCAACGAATACATCATAGTCGCGGATCGGTTTAACGTCGATCTGAGAACCCGGCAAGAATGCTTCGATACCGAATACGTCAACAATCATACCACCCTTCGTGCGGCACTTGATGTAACCCTTGATAATTTCTTCATTTTCCAGAGCAGCGTTAACGCGATCCCAAGAACGAGTAGCGCGAGCTTTTCTGTGTGACAGAACCAGCTGTCCTTTTTTGTCTTCCTGGTTTTCGATGTACACTTCTACCGTATCACCTACTTTCAGATCGGGATTGTAGCGGAATTCATTCAAAGGAATGATACCGTCTGATTTGTAACCGATGTTCACAACTACTTCACGCTTGTTCATTGCGATTACGGTTCCGTCAACAACCTCACGGTCGTTTACTTTGTTAAGCGTACCGTCGTAAGCTTTTTCTAGTTCTTCGTGGCTAACGTTTGTTACAGCTTCGCCGTTTTCATAAGCATCCCAGTTGAAATCCTCAATAGGAGCAACGTTCTTTAAGTTTTCCATTAATAATTAAATTGTTTAATACTTTAATTGAATAAGACATTATATTATCTATAAATCGGGCGCAAAGGTAGAAATATTTTCTTGATTGACAAAAGAATGGCAGAAGAAAAGAGATTTATATCCGTATTTTTTGTAATATTGCAATCTTTAATTTATACAGTTTTTGCCATGGACGAGAGATTGGACAAAGTCAAGATGCAATGCGACTATTTACCGCTTATTAATTTTGCGATACAACAAAACGGTGCATCAATCATTCATCAGCTTTCTATTGAGAACACGACATCTGCCCCACTGAAGGACATTCAGGTAGTAATCACGACAGAACCGACTTTCGGAAACGCCGCTCCGATAGCTGTGGCACAGATTCCGCCCAATGAATCGATATGCCTGTCGTCATTCAATCTCACTTTGTCCGCCAACTACTTCACACAACTGACCGAACGTTTATCCGGCAATCTGAAAATTGAAATTACTTCCGAAGCAGAACCGATATTCTGCCAAACCTACCCTATCGACATTCTGGCATACGACCAATGGGGAGGGCTCAATGTATTGCCCGAAATGCTGGCCGCTTTCATCACCCCCAATCATACAGCCATTGTGCCAATCATCAAGAGAGCCGCTTCCATCCTGGGACAATGGACTGATAATCCGTCCCTCGACGAATATCAAAGCCGCACTCCGGACCGGGTAAGGAAACAGATGGCCGCCATCTACACGGCTATCACGGAACAACAGATTATATACAGCACCATCCCCGCCAGCTTCGAGGAATATGGGCAACGTGTACGGCTAGCCGACTCCGTAATGGCACAAAAACTGGGAACCTGTCTGGATATGGCCTTGCTCTATGCTTCCTGCCTGGAAGCAATCGGTCTGAATGCACTCATTATCATCACTCAAGGGCATGCTTTTGCGGGAGCCTGGCTAGTGCCGGAGACTTTTCCGGATCCTACCATTGACGATGTTTCCCTGTTGACCAAACGGACAGCCGAAGGAATATACGACATTACCTTAGTTGAAACGACCTGCATGAACATGGGCCATTCGTCCGATTTCGACGATGCTGTGAAGAAAGCGAACGGAAAGCTGACGGATGGAAACAGTTTCATTCTTGCCATAGATGTGAAAAGAGCGAGACATTCGGGCATCCGCCCCATCCCCCAACGCATTCTGCATGGACAGGTATGGGAAGTAGAAGAAAAGGAGACCGACATTCAAAAAGTGCCGTTCATGCCACTCCGCAAAGTATCAATCCTTATGATTTATCGGGTAATGAAACCCAGGCTGTGATTACCAAACAACTGTTATGGGAAAGACGGTTGCTGGATTTAAGCCTGCGCAACAACCTGCTGAATATCCGGATTACCAAAAACACGCTCCAACTCATCCCGGCTAATCTATCCTGTCTGGAAGATGCATTGGCCGACGGAGAAGAATTCCGCATCCTTCACCGCCCTGCCGATTGGGAAAGTCCGGCGATGGATTTCGGGATTTATTCCTCCATACCGGAGTCTGATCCCATGGTTGGTTTCATCAACTCGGAACTTTCACAGAAAAGGTTACGTTTCTATCTGCCCGAAAACGATTTAGGTAAGGCACTGACTCACTTATACCGCTCTTCGCGTACTTCTATCGAAGAGAATGGAGCCAACACGCTCTATCTGGCTCTCGGACTTTTGAAATGGTATGAGACACCTTCCAGCGAACGCCCCCGCTATGCCCCCATCTTGCTATTACCGGTTGAAATTATCCGCAAATCGGCAGCCAAAGGTTACGTAATCCGTACCCGAGAAGAAGAAACAATGATGAACATCACCTTATTGGAAATGCTTCGCCAAAACTTCGGAATCTCCATATCAGGATTGGACCCGTTGCCTACCGACGAAAGCGGCGTAAACGTCAAGCTGATTTATTCCATTATCCGCAACAGCATTAAGAACCAGCGTAAATGGGACGTGGAAGAGCAAGCGATTCTAGGTATCTTCTCCTTCAACAAGTTTATCATGTGGAACGACATCCACAACAATGCTCACAAACTGACTCAGAACAAGGTTGTGTCCAGCCTCATCAACGGAAAGATAGAGTGGGAAGCCGCCACAGAGGAAATAGATGCAACGGATATGGACAAACAAGTGTCGCCCGCAGACATTGTATTACCCATCATCGCCGATTCTTCGCAGTTGGAAGCCATCTACGAAGCCGTACACGACAAGACTTTCATCCTGCACGGCCCTCCGGGAACAGGAAAATCGCAAACGATTACCAATATCATCGCCAACGCACTTTACAAAGGAAAACGTGTTTTATTTGTAGCGGAAAAGATGGCTGCCCTCTCTGTTGTGCAAAACAGGCTGGCAGCTATCGGCCTGGCTCCGTTCTGTCTGGAAATTCATTCCAACAAGACAAAGAAATCCGCCGTTATCTCTCAACTGAAAGAAACTACGGAAATTATCAGGCAGACACCTCCCGAAGAATTCAGAAAGGAAGCGGAACGCCTGCTGAATTTACGGTCGGAATTGAATCAATATATCGAAGCCCTGCATAAAGAATACCCGTTCGGAGTTTCATTATACGACGCCATTATCCAGTATCAATCCGTGGACGTCGAATCTTGTTTTGATATTCCACAAGCTTATCTGGATACATTAGATAAAGACACATTTGCCCAATGGGAAGATGCCATCGAGCTGCTGGTCCGGACGGCCAATGCGTGTGGACATCCTTACCAGCATCCATTAACCGGTATCTCAATTACCGAATATTCATCAGCCGTTAAGGAGGGATCCTCCCAACTGCTCACCGGATTTATCGACCTGTTGACCACCATCCGGCAGAAGCTAGATGTATTCTCCGTACTTCTAAAAGATACAGATATACACCCTACACGCAAGGATTTCCAGACAATCTCCCACATCATCCGGAGAATACTCGACATTCCGGAACTGACTCCCGGATTGCTGACTTTGCCATTGCTCAACGAAACACTGAATGAATACCGGGAAGTAGTGGTTCACGGACGGAAACGGGATGAACAAAGGAAAGAGATAGAAACCGGATTCATACAAGAAATCCTGTCTATCAACGCAAAGCAGATGTTAGCCGAATGGAACCGGGTATCCGATCAATGGTTCCTTCCCAGATATTTCGGACAGCGAAAAATCAGAAAGGCAATCAACATATATACTTTAAAAACGATTGAAACAGAAGATATCAAACCTCTGCTCCACCGCATTATCCGGTATCAGGAAGAAGCTGAAGCCGTCCGGAAATACATCGGGCAACTTCCCTCCCTATTCGGATGTCCCGGCAAGAACGAGGATTGGAACACCATTGAGCAGATAATCGACGACATGACTTCCCTCCACTCGCATTTGTTGAACTACGCAAAAGACATTGCCAAAGTTTCGCAAATCAAACAGAATTTGTCCACACAACTCACAGAAGGAATTCAAACATTCAGAGATATTCATGCTCATTCTTTCAATGAACTGTATCAGCTCGCAGATACACTCACAGCCACCGAAAAGAAATTGTCCGGCATGTTGGGTATCTCGATCGAAGAACTTTATACCGATTCAGCCGACTGGATAACGATTGCCTTGTCAAAAGCCCGAACCTGGAAAGAGAACCTCGACAAGCTCAAGGACTGGTATCAGTGGCTACAAGCCTACCAAACCCTGCATAGTCTGGGAATAGGATTTATCGCGACGGAATATAAAGAAAAGAATATTCCTACCAGCCAACTTACAGACAGCTTCCGCAAGAGTTTCTATCAGGCGGCTATCCGGTATATCATTGCCAAAGAGCCGACTTTGGAATTATTCAACGGTAAGATATTCAATGACATCATTGCTAAATACAAACAAATATCCGCCAAATTCGAAGAAACGACCCAAAGAGAATTATTTGCCCGGTTGGCCTCCAACATTCCGTCTTTCACTCACGAAGCCATCCAAAGTTCCGAAGTGGGTATCCTTCAAAAGAATATCCGCAACAATGCCCGCGGCATATCTATTCGCAAGCTATTCGACCAAATTCCCACTTTGTTGTCGCGCATGTGCCCGTGTATGCTGATGAGTCCTCTTTCCGTCGCTCAATTCATCGATACGGACGCTGATAAATTTGATTTGATTGTCTTTGATGAAGCCTCACAGATGCCTACTTATGAAGCGGTGGGCGCCATTGCACGGGGTAAAAACGTCATTATCGTAGGCGACCCGAAACAAATGCCTCCTACCAGTTTCTTCTCGGTCAACACCATTGATGAAGACAACATTGAAATGGAAGATTTGGAGAGTATCCTTGACGACTGTCTCGCTCTGTCTATCCCTTCCAAATATTTATTATGGCACTACCGAAGCAAACACGAAAGTCTTATCGCTTTCAGTAACTCCGAATATTACGATAATAAGCTGATGACTTTCCCCTCACCGGACAACATTGAATCGAAAGTCAGGATAGTCAACATCAACGGTTACTATGATAAAGGCAAGTCGCGCCAGAACCGGGCGGAAGCTCAAGCTGTGGTGGACGAAATAGCCAGAAGATTGAGAAGCGAGGAATTAAGAAAGAAAAGTATCGGTGTAGTCACTTTCAGCATTGTCCAACAAGCCTTGATAGAAGACTTATTATCCGACCTTTTTATCTTTTACCCCGAACTGGAAACTCTTGCGCTGGAATGCGACGAACCGTTATTTATCAAGAACCTGGAGAATGTGCAGGGAGACGAACGCGATGTTATTCTCTTCTCTGTGGGCTATGGGCCGGATGCAGAAGGGCGCGTCAGCATGAATTTCGGACCACTGAACCGGGCAGGCGGCGAAAGAAGATTGAATGTAGCCGTTTCCCGTGCCCGGTATGAGATGATTATCTATTCCACCCTAAGGTCGGAGATGATCGACCTGAACCGGACTTCTTCTATTGGAGTAGCCGGACTAAAACGTTTCCTCGAATATGCAGAGAAGGGAACCCGAAGTACCATCAGCAGTGTGCCAAGACAACTGTCGGAAGCAACAGCCTCCATCGAAACGATCATTGCCGACAGACTGCGCTCATTGGGTTACACCGTGCATACAGACATTGGTTGCTCCGGATACAAGATAGACATAGGTATCGTCGACACCGAAAATACCTCTAACTATCAGTTAGGTATTATCTGCGACGGCAAAAACTACAAACGTACCAAGACCGCACGTGACCGGGAAATTGTGCAGAATAATGTATTGAAAGCACTCGGATGGGACATCTACCGGATATGGACAATGGATTGGTGGGAAAAGCCGGACGAAGTAATAGCAACTATCCAAGAGGCTATCGCCCGAAAAAAGAGTTCAAAGGTCGGCTCTATGACAACAGCCGGAATTAACTCAACTCCGACAGAAGTGGCAGCACCTGCACCGACGGCACAGACAACCAACAATGAAATTTCATTCGTACTCAAGGCATCGCCTGTTGCTCCTGAAAAGCAAGCAGCTTCCGTTCTTTCTACTCAAAACCGGATAGAACAAAAGTACAAGTTTGCAAAGATTACCCCATACAGTTATTCACCGGAAGACTTTTTCTTTACGGACAGTTACTCTATCCTCCTCTCCCAAATACGGAAGATTATGGAAAGCGAGGCGCCAATCAGTAAATCCCTGCTCTGTAAGAAAATCCTGTCCGAATGGGGAATCAGCCGCTTGGGAACACGGATAGAGGCACAGATAGAAACAGCACTCGACACATTGAATATCTATCGCACAGAATACGAAGGACTTGTCTTCTGCTGGAACGACAAAGAGCAATGCGCTTCCTATTCAATCTATCGCCCGGTTTCCGACCGGGAAGCAACAGACATACCACCTGAAGAGATAGCCAATGCCATCCGGCAACTATTGACCGACTCCATCAGCCTGCCTGCGGCAGATTTGATAAAAGCATGCGCACAACAGTTCGGCTTTGCCCGTATGGGATCGAACATAGACGCTGCCATGCAAAGAGGTATTCGCGAAGCTGTGAAAAGGAATTACGCCAAGATAGAAAATGAACGGGTAACGATTGCCAATTAGATTAATACCCTTTCTCCAAACATTTCAAACGGTTAATAGAATCGGATACATACGCATTGTCCGGTTCTATTGACCGCCAATAACAAAGTTCTCCAATCAGCCGTTTCAGATAGACAGGATCACTCGAGCCAATCCGGCGCTGATGTTCCGCCAAGCCTTTCGTCAGGATGAAATAGACATTCTTCCGGATCTCTCTCTTTCTGGCTTTAGGGATTGTCAGTTTCGCACCGGAAGAAACAGATACTCCTGTAATAATCTTCCTGCCATACTCATTGATAAAACGGGTCTTCTTATGATTCGGTTCGAATTTCTCATCACGGATGATTTGTTTGATCCGGGGAATGATTTGTTCTTTGGGGAATACATCTCCCGAAAAAGTCAGGTCGTCGGCATAGCGGGTATAAGTCAGTCCGTATTCCACTGCCAGTGCCGCCAATTTCTTGTCCATCTCATACCCCACGATATTGCTTAACGCCGGACTTGTAGGCGCTCCCTGCGGCAAGTGCCTGTACAAGCAGCACAACACTCCCAATACTTTAGACACATTTTCCGGATAACCAATCTTCTCAAATGTCTTTTTCACCCTCCGGCTCCGTATCGAAAAGAAAAAATCATGAATATCCATTTTCAAGACATACCGTTTTCCCAGATGGGGACTGGCATTATCAACCACAGAATGACCGCTCCGGAAACCTACTGCCGCCGGATGAATCATTGTCACAGATGATAATATTCGAGAATTAATAGTGGTTTGAATAGATTGTAATTCTTTGTCAGGAGCAGAAATCATCCGATAACCTCCCTTTCTTTTTCTCATCCAGAACTCCCGGTAATGTTCGGAAACATCCGTAGAATTTCCTTCAACTGCGCTGTTTCCACTCCCAACAAGTTGGCGCACCAGACAACAGCCGATTCATCAAACTTTTGAACATACTGCACTCTCGGAACAGTTTCTCCCAAAGCATGCCTAAGCCAGGCTCCGTGTTCCCATTTTACCTTAGTAGTCTTTTCTTCCTTACCACTGCTTGTTGCTTTCCATCTTTTATACCCCTCCTGTTTCCTGCTTGAGGAAATCATCTTATAAACCAGGAAAGCGGTGATAACAATGATCGTTATTAAAATTCCGTCCATTTTGTATATGCATATAAAAAAGAGAGAGAAGAGAGGATGAGTTATTTACTAAAATAAATTTAGGTATTTATACCTTAGAATTTATTTTCTAGGAAAATACCTGTGCTTATGAGGCGACTACACCTCTTTGATGCTAAATTCTGCCCTCATCCTCTCTTATACAAAGATAACTAAAATCTTTCGATAAAACAACCGGAAGGAGAAAAACTATCGGAACAAAGAAAACTATCGGTTGAACAACTCAAACGTGAACTTACAGCCTATTCCCCCAAATTTCCAGTTTTCGCTGCTCACAAAAACTCCTACGTCAAAAATATGCGTACCGATGCCGTAGCCCACTTCAAGGTAAGGTTGAAGGTGCGGCATAGAGAGGGCACTGATATAAATACGTTCATTCTGCACATAACGGGTGTACTTCATCAGATGCCGGAGAATAAGGAACGGAGCTTCGTAGGTGAAATGCCCCCGTACATAACGGCGGGAGGAGTTATACCAACGTGAGTCAAGCACCTGAAACACTCCACCGATTTCATCATTCCAGCCCACCGGAAGGTTATGGCGGGAGAAATTGACAAAGTCCACAAAATACAACTCATCCTGATTGGTGAATGCTCCGAATCCGAAACGATAATAAATGTTACGCATCAATCCCATCCGGATTTGATGTTGAAGGTCGAATTCTATTCTTTCATATTCGCCCGTACTCTTGAATACGCCTTTGATTCCCCGTTCATAATCAACCGAGAAAGTCGGGTATAAAGAATAGAGGTTAATCTTACGCTTTCCGTTCATATAATAATAGAGCCCCGGTGTCCATTCCACCCGGACACGAGGGGCGAAACTTATATAAGTATTCTTGAATTTGTCCATAAACTCCGGAGGCGGCATCGGATAATCACCGGTTATCACAAAACGGGAAGGCTCTACCGCTGTTCTTTTATGGGCAGAGAAACCCAAACCGATATCGAGTCCGTTGACAACCTTCAACTGTATGGCGGAAATTGAAATACAAGTCCTTGAAATAATCAAGATGAATCAAGTTGAAATTGAATATACTGTCCGGCATAGCTTTCAGTTCATCCAGCACCTTACTGCTATAAATTCGGTTACCATTCCCCACATTCAAGCGGACAAATCCCCGTTTCTGCGGCCAATACTCAAAATCTGCGTTCAATGACCAGTAGAATTCCTTACGCGTAAAGTTGTATCCAAGTTTAGGCACAATGCGGAGCAATTTATCCCCTCTGAAAAGACGGTTATAACGGAAAATCCTGTCGATAAGACAAACCGTTGCTTCCGCTATAACTGAATAAGAGCGGATTGATAAACGGAGAGAACCGCACGCTTCCGATGTTGGACAAGTTGAATTTATAATCTTCTACCATCAAATCACCCATCGTTCCCCAAAAGGCCTGACTCTTGGACGGCTTTTCTACCGTTGTCGTGTCACGTCTAAGCGTATAGTCATGATATAGTTTTTTCTCACTTTCATTCAAAGGAATCGGCCGCATGATAGCAAAGGTAGAGGCGTCCGTCTTATAAGCGTTCGTGTCACACTGTAAAGAGAAAGATTCCGAAAGATTATATTTTCTCTTCTCTTTCTTGCGCACCTTTTTTTTCTTTCAGTTCGATGGATTTATAATCTAAAGAAGCGGTGTAATTACCATCCACCTTATTTCCGAGAAATTTGAAAAGAGCTTCTACGTCATAACGCACCGGCAGGAATTCATTTTTCTTGCCTACATCTCCCATCTGAATCCAACAGGTAAATGTTATCAGCTCCGATCTTCCCGAAAAACGAATTTCACGAACACTCCAAACGTTACTACTGACCACCATATAGCCGCCGACCAACTGATCGCTTTTTTGGTCCGAGGGATAAAGCGTATCCGGTAATCGAGATTATTGGGATCTCCCATCACACTATCTATCTGATATTTATAATATTTCTGTCCGTTCTTGGCAAGCGGCGACAGTAACCGTTCATCATTCAGCAGCGAAGACGAATAGATATTGACACTGAAATATTCAAGCAAACCCGGCAGTCCTCTGTTTCCCCGCACAGTACCTTGATAAGCTTTTACTTTTTGATCGTAAATATTAGGAGCCGTATAATGAAGATCACTGTAAGTTTCGAGCAAATATTCGCGTACACCTTTCTGCAGACGGAACATAGAGGGCACATAGCGAAGAATAAAATTCTTTTCTGGATATCCATCTTACCTTTTATATATAGGCTGGCACGATAATCACTGACGATCGTTTCATACAGAGGGGCAAAGGTCATGACACGCTCTATGATGGAGTCGGCGGAGATCTCCTGACGCGTATAAGGATTCATTATATAATTATTGGCTGCCCCTTTGGTATAAAAAGAACAGACACAATATGCATACTATCAATATTTTATCTCTCAATCGTCGTATCTCCTTCATTAACGGAGACAAATATAAAAAAGAATATCGAAAAGCAATGGAATTAAGCTACTAAAAAGAGTTATCAAGGGCAGGAACCTCTTCATTGGATTAATATAGATATAAGAATAAACAAAAACGACTCATGTTTGAATGCATGAGTCGTTGATTAATAATAGAAGATTATAATTTCTCTATTTCTTCTTTTCGAAATACCCGTAGATTTTATGATAATATCATCAGCTACTCCTAGCTCTTTCAATTTACGGGCTGTTTCTCGTATACCCTTTTGCATTCCTTTTGTTCGGCAAAGTCCAACGTATTGAAATAATCGTTATAAACTTTCCATTCCTTCTCATATTGAGCTCTTTCCTCCGGAGTCATATTCGCTTTGGAGGCCATCTTCTCTAGTCGTTCAAAAACGGCTTTACGAGCCTTGAAAGGCATTCGATCAAGTGTATCCATGTGCTTTAATATATAAATCCAGCGTTCAAAATCATTTTCACATTCATCCTCTTCTTTATTAAAGTTCGGCAATTCAATAAAGATTTGCCGGAACTTACTGTTGAAAAGCTTACCTGTATCCCTGTCAGAAAGGATAACATCCGTTCTGATTTTAGAGGGTATATCCTTGTCCATCACGAAGTTCATGAAGAACACTCCATACACAGCATCTAATTGAAAGTTCCAAATTCCCTTTCTCGCTTGTTGAGTTATAGCCCTAGAGAGATAGAAGAGGGCACGGTCTTTAAAGTAAGGCTGTTCCCGGTTCTGCATTTCTACGATAATACGTTCACCTGTATCGGTTACGCAATAGATGTCGTAGATAAGACCTCGTTCTGTTTTTACTTCCGGCTGCTGTTCACTGTTAAGGAACTGAATGTCGGTGATTACGTGCTCACCTACGAGCAAATCGTTCAAGAAGTCGATTAACAACTCCTTTTCTACCTCTCTGCCGAATAAAAACTTAAAGCCAAAATCGGTAAAGGGATTGATAAATCTTCCCATTATATGCTGTGTCTCAATTATAAAACAAAGATAGAGTTTTTTTTGTTGAATTTCGTCAAAGATAGGATAAAAGAAAACTTCAATATTCATAACAGTATGGATTTGAACTAATTCATAGTATAGGAGCTTGAACTAAACATTACATAATGAAAAAACTATCTATCATACTATCATTCATTTTAGTAATGTTTTAATTATCACTGTAATATCTATGATAGATAGCTTTAAAAAAATGTATCTATCATACTTTTACCAGTAAAAACGGGTTACCTATCATCTACAAAATAGCCGTATAAATATCCTATAAGCATAAGACGGCTTGTTTTTGTCATAATGAAGCCATATAAATCCGAATATCGCAGCTCAAAAATCCCACTTAAACGGCGATAAGTTTATAGCCCACAAGTGTGTGCTGCATAGCCCGCATATGTAGGCTGTATGGTTTACATGCGTGGGCTGTACGGCACACACTTGTGAACTATAGAAATACTGCCGCTCCTCATAGATAATTAAGCTGTCAAATACAGGTTATCACCCTATAAAGTGTGCATTCGTATGTCTTTAAATGGATTATCTCACCTAATGCTACACTAAAATAGATACAGTATAGGAATGATAGATGTCCCTTTTTACTAATAAAGTAAGCGTCTCGGCGATGCCGTCCCCCCCAAAAATAGAAGTAGCATCTCCTCTTTTATGTTTCGATCCTACTTCTATTTTCTTTCCATTTGTCCGGCAATAAATTTCTATATACCTTTATGTCCGTATTTGGTGGTAGCTTTGCCGCTTTATTGATTACCTCCGTGATATATTCGAAGGTATTTATTCCCTGCATTCTGCATGAACAGGCCAGCGAATAAAATAAGGCACCTTTTTCCGCCCCCCTTATGGCTTCCAAAGAAAAGGGAATTTCTTCTGACAGTGATATATATCGGTTGTACCGCTCGACCAAATTATTGTCCAAGTAGTAATATCCTTCAGTAAAGATGCCCTTAATGGCCTCCCATTGCGAGAGCATATAGTCAACCGCTCCCGCCATCTCACTTTTGGGAAGCAAGTCAGGCTTACTTTTATCCTGAGCAGTTCCTGTTTTATTTCGCTGAGTATCTGCGGCGCATACCTTTTCCGGTGCCTGAGGTTATCTTTGTCTGTCCATCCCTGTCGACCAACACAGTGTTCATGTTCTTTTGATACAGCTTGTTCGTCAGTTCAACGATCTTTTGTGCGTCCGGTTCCTCCTGTACCTCAAGGAACTTCCTTTTGACATGCTGCAGGCAGGCGATTCTTTTAATTCCCGGATAGGCGTCACTTTCCAATTTTCTATACGGACTGTATGCGTCACTTTGTACTGTCCCCTCATATTCGGAAAGAAGGTCAAAAGCACCTTCCCGCTACGGGAGCCATTCTCGTAGAGGTACAGTATCAATTTCTGCTTGACCGCGACGGCCGCCCAGATATACCCCTGCCTTACCCCTTTGCCTCTACTGTTCTTCTCTTCCACAAGGACTTTGGGGTAACTTTCATCACAACAAAGATGAGAGTCTCCAAGCACGGCCATTCTCAACGCCCTGTAAAGGTTTTCCAACATTTCGGCCGCTCTGCCCAGCAGGTGATGCGCGGTGGGCTTTTCAAGCTCAAATCCGCTTTCACGGAAGAAGCCGATAATCCGCTCCACACTCATAGAGTAGATATAGCGCAACTGGCATAAACCCGCTACAAAAAGATCCGTCGTAGTTTGAGTTAAGGAAAGGTGCCTGGGGAGCGGAACCGCAGAAGACTGTTCCGTTTAAGCTATAGATGTTTTGCCGGTAGACAAGCTTTTCAAATTTCGGAGGAGTGTAGATATAACGGATAGAATCACGGTATCCCATGAATTTGGCAAGGGAGATGCTGAAAAGGGGATGTTCGGGATTGACTTCGATTACCTTCTCTTCCAGTTCAAAATGCTCCTTGCGTTTGGATTTATTGTTTCCCCCGCTCTTTGGGAGAAGGGCATGGACGGGAGGGAGCCGTCTGACGGACCGCCTCCGCTTTACCCGGTACCTGCTTTTCAGACTCGTTGCTTATAAGTTTGCCTAAGCCACGACTGATGTTCTCCTGTTTTTCAGTTTACCATTTTTCAAGGTCAACGCCTCTTCTAATGAATGGACACTTTCGGTTAATTGCCGGACCTGCATCGTCAATTCGCAGATAAGCAGCTGACCATGCTCCTCACGCCTGGCAGCCGCTTCAAGCTGTTCTTTTAAAGATCTGATTTGATCCTCCAGAAGTTCTATGAGCCGGTCCTTTTGCATGTGTCAAAGATAAGAAAAAAAAGAACCGGAAGACAAATAAATTAGCGAAGTATTTGTAATGTAATATATTGATATATAGATTATTGCATCGGTGTATCACTTCAACCGGAACCGTTTCCTGCATTTAGCAGACCGGAGCGAGACGCCCTGCATTATCAAAAGAAAAGTCTTCCATGAGAGCTCATAAGACCCTGTATCGGGATTAAAACGGGGAACCTCAAAGGTACCTTCTTCCAGTCGTTTCTGATAGAGAATAAAACCGTCCGTATCCCACCGCAAAATTTTAACCATGTCACGTTTGCGGGAGAAAAACACAAATACATCACCCGAAACGGGAGAAAGGGACATGTCGGACTTGACAAGCCGGTAAAGTCCGGTCATGCCTTTACGCATATCAACATAATGCTGGCACAGATAATAATGCATGCCATCGGTTAAAGCAAACATGACTCTTCCTCCTGAATTTTACTGTTATAACGGTCGATAAAACGGTTGACGCTAAAAGAACTGCCTTGCTTGATAGAGACAGTCACTCCGTCAGGGAAAGTGATGGTAACCCCGTAAAGCATATCCGGAGAGGAGGAAGGGGAAGAGCAGACCGGAAACAAACGGCTGAAAGAGGATGCAGGCTCTTTAGCGGTGGTGACGGAAGAGGAGGGACGCAACTCACGGATACTGATGCCGTGACGGGAAAGCCAAAGACACATACCATGGTAGTTGACATGTCGTTCACGGCAATAACTACGAAGAGTTAAGGCAGGAGAAGAACATAAACAGGATTTATAATCCGATAAGGTACGGGTGTACAAGTCATGTGCAGTCATAAGATGTGTTTTTTTATTATGACGCAAAGCTAAAAGGAAAAATTAAGATAGAAAATATGGCATCGCCGAGACGCTTACCTAATAAAAGTATGATAGATACATTTTTTTTAGAGCTATCTATCATACTTATTCTTTTGATAATTAGAATATTATTAAAATGAATGATAGTATGATAGATGTTTTTTCTATTGTGTATGACCGAATCCATACAGTTTCACTCATTTTCGCACTGTTTCATTCATTTCCATACAAATAGAAACTAAACAAATACAAGTCTAATGTATTTCCGCATAAAAATAGAAAATTCCAATATCGGTTAATATAAGGTATTAGTATATACTAAATGAAAAAGAAAGATGCTTACTCCTACCTTTAATTTTTCCTTTTATTCTTGACAAAGAAGAAAATTGTCGTATCTTTGTGATACTCTTCATATCAACCAGGCAGGGAACCTGCCTCGTTTCGTGGCAGGCATTTTTATGCCTGTCCTGATGCTTCATATGGCGGTTTCGTACCCCCGTGTGGAGTGTTAATGCACCCACTGCCTGGTTGGTGAAGAGTAACGGGAAAGGCGGAACCGCTCTTATTTTATAGAAAATCTTCGCCTACCACCTTATTCATAATTATATTATGGAAACAAAACAAGTTACCGTTCAACCAGCGGTGGGAGGCATGATAAAGGCTTCCAAAGATTCATTTGTTATTCCTAAAGAAGAATTAAAGGATTTCTACCTTAAATTCGCTTTCCTTCTGGACCCGGATTCTTGCTCCGTAAACCGTACCGAATTCGAACTATTAAACATTCTGCTGAAAAACCTAAAAAAAATCCTGGCAGCATTGACTCACCTCAACACCCATCCTTGGGATGAAGGCATTGCAGAAATCCAAATTTCATGCGGTGCTTATTCCATACAAGACAACTTGAGCAAAGAAAAACGTATGCAGATGAACACCTCTACGGGTAAACACCTACAATTTCTCACCCAAATGGCTGTGAGCAGCCCAGTGTTCAAACTGTTATTCAAGAACTATCACAACCATTATATCCAAGTGGAAAGTTTGGTTAAACAGATGGCTAAAGAAATCAACGAACAGCAACAATAAGAATAGAAGTTGGAGAATCAACAGAGGGGGTACTTTTAGAAAAACACATTATTTTTCAAAATACCCCCTCTAAAAATAGGGGGTACTTTCAGAAAAAACATATAATTTTGCGCCATCAACCGATAAAAAAATAGACCATTTATGTCAAAAATGCGTTTTTTTGCCTTACAAGAGCTTTCCAACCGGAAACCTCTGGAAGTTATTGCCCCTTCCAACAAACTCTCTGATTATTATGGTAGCCACGTGTTCGACCGCAAGAAGATGCAGGAGTATCTTCCCAAAGAAGCTTACAAAAGCTGTAACCGACGCTATCGAAAAAGGTACGCCTATCAGCCGTGAAATAGCAGATTTAATTGCTAACGGCATGAAAAGCTGGGCAAAATCACTCAACGTCACACATTACACGCACTGGTTCCAACCTCTGACGGACGGAACCGCCGAAAAGCATGACGGCTTTATCGAATTCGGCGAAGACGGCGGAGTCATTGAACGATTCTCCGGAAAACTGCTGATTCAGCAAGAACCGGACGCTTCTTCTTTCCCTAACGGCGGCATCCGCAATACTTTCGAAGCACGCGGATATACAGCATGGGATGTTTCTTCACCGGCATTCGTAGTAGATACCACGCTCTGTATCCCTACTATTTTTATCTCTTACACAGGCGAAGCGTTGGATTACAAAACTCCATTGTTGAAAGCACTTGCCGCCGTAGATAAAGCAGCAACGGAAGTCTGTCAGCTATTCGACAAGAACGTAACACGCGTCTTTACGAACCTGGGATGGGAACAGGAATATTTCCTCGTGGACTCTTCCTTATACAATGCACGTCCCGATCTTTGCCTGACAGGACGGACACTGATGGGACATTCTTCCGCCAAAGACCAACAGCTGGAAGACCATTACTTCGGTTCTATTCCTCCACGTGTCACTGCCTTTATGAAGGAACTCGAAATCGAGTGTCACAAACTCGGTATTCCCGCCAAAACCCGTCACAACGAAGTAGCTCCCAATCAATTCGAGTTGGCTCCTATCTTCGAAAACTGTAATCTGGCGAACGACCACAACCAGCTCGTCATGGATTTGATGAAACGAATCGCCCGCAAACATCACTTCAACGTACTTCTACACGAAAAGCCTTATAACGGGGTCAATGGTTCGGGCAAGCATAACAACTGGTCACTTTGTACCGACACAGGTATCAACCTTTTCGCACCGGGCAAGAATCCTAAAGGCAATATGCTTATTCCTGACATTTCTGGTAAACGCCTTAATGATGGTTTATAAAAACCAGGATTTATTGCGTGCCTCCATCATGAGTGCCAGCAACAGCCACCGTCTGGGGGCCAACGAAGCTCCTCCCGCCATCCTGTCTTGCTTTTTGGGTTCGCAACTCTCCGTCACTCTCGATGAAATTGTCCGCCAAGTAGGAAACGATAAAATGACACCGGAAGAAAAGAACCACACTGAAGTTAGGTATCGGACGTATCCCTGAGATTTTGCTCGATACAACCGACCGCAACCGTACTTCTCCTTTCGCTTTCACCGGAAACCGTTTCGAATTCCGCGCCGCAGGTTCGTCTTCCAACTGCGCTGCCTCTATGATAGCTATCAACGCTGCCATGGCAAATCAGCTGAACGAGTTCCGTGCATCGGTAGAGAAACTGATGGAAGAAGGAGTGGGCAAAGACGAAGCTATCTTCCGGTTGCTGAAAGAAACCATCATCGCTTCCGAAGCCATCCGCTTTGAAGGCGACGGTTACTCAGAAGAATGGAGACAGGAAGCCGCGCGACGCGGATTGACCAATATTTGCCACGTTCCGGAAGCATTGATGCATTACGTCGACAATCAGTCTAAATCGGTGCTTATCGGCGAACGCATCTTTAACGAAACCGAATTGAACAGCCGTCTGGAGGTGGAACTGGAAAAATATACCATGAAGGTACAGATTGAAGGCCGCGTATTGGGTGACCTTGCTATCAACCACATTGTACCGACTGCGGTTGCCTATCAGAACCGTTTGCTCTGAAAACCTTCGCGGACTGAAAGAAATATTCCCGGCTGAAGAATATGAAGTATTGAGTGCCGACCGCAAAGAACTGATCCGTGAGATTTCACACCGGGTGACTTCCATTAAAGTATTGGTACGCGAAATGACTGAGGCCCGAAAAGTTGCCAATCACAAAGACAACTACAAAGATAGAGCCTTTGCATACGAAGAAAAGGTGCGCCCGTATCTTGACCAGATTCGCGACCACATCGATCACTTGGAGATGGAAGTGGACGACGAAATATGGCCATTGCCTAAATACAGGGAACTGTTATTTACCAAATAAAACGTCCGTAAGATTGCACGAAAGCTCTCACTTTTGTGCAATCTTTTTATAGATTCGTTTATTTTTTCATTTTTTATTTCTACTTTTGTGCTGTATAACACAGTTTTGTAGCACTCATGGTAAAAATGAATATGTCAGACATCGATATTTCGGAACCGTTATCCGATATGTTAGCTCCTCTAAACAATGAACAAAAGGAGTTTCTGATGAATAATTATACGATTCAAACCTACAAAAAAAATGAAACCATTTACTGTGAAGGAGAAACGCCATCGCATCTAATGTGTCTTATCAGTGGTAAAGTCAAAATCTTCAAAGATGGTGTGGGGGGTAGAAGTCAGATTATTCGTATGATTAAGCCACACGAATATTTTGCATATCGTGCTTATTTTGCCAAAGAGGATTTTGTAACTGCCGCAGCAGCTTTCGAACCTTCTATTGTTTGCTTGATTCCTATGAGTGCCATCACTACGCTGGTTGCCCAAAACAATGACTTGGCCATGTTCTTTATCCGCCAGCTTTCCATTGATCTCGGCATTTCTGACGAACGAACCGTCAGCCTGACACAAAAACACATTCGAGGACGTTTAGCCGAATCTCTGATCTTCTTCAAAGAAAGCTATGGCCTGGAAGAGGACGGCTCTACGTTAAGTATTTACTTATCACGCGAGATCTGGCAAATCTGTCCAATATGACTACATCCAATGCCATCCGTACCCTTTCACAATTTGCTGCGGAACGCCTGATTACCATTGATGGAAGAAAGATCAAAATTATCGATGAGGAAAAGCTAAAGAAGATAAGTAAGATTGGGTAAGAGTGTTCCTACACCAATCACTCCACCCTAAAAGTGAACATACATATAGAAAATATAATTGCAGACATAAAACGTGGCAACAAACAGGCTTTCAAAAAGCTATTTGATGACTACTATCCTATTCTTTGCGTGTTCGCATCCACTATATTGAAGACAAAGAAGTTTGCAAAGACATCGCACAAGATGTATTGTTAGCTTATTGGGAACGGAAAGAAGATTTTGACGACATTTTGAAAGTAAAAAGCTTCCTTTATACCGTCACCCGAAATAAATGTCTGAATCACTTAAAACATGAGCAATTAGATATTCCCTATTTTTCTGGACAGGAAGAGTTCGATAGTGGCTTCGAAGCTGCCATTATCGAACAGGAAACATTCCACATGGTTCGCAAAGCGGTAGAAGAATTGCCTACCCAAATGCGAAATATCATCTTATATTCTATGAAAGGGTTAAAAACCATGAGATTGCTGACAAATTGCAAATTTCAGAAGGCACTGTCCATACGTTAAAGAAATTCGCCTATCGCAAACTTCATGAAAGTCTCAAAGGCATAAATTACACCTTATTACTATTTTTATGCAAATAAAGTAACTTTTTGATTACCCCGTTTTTTCGATTGGATTGTTTTACTTATATAACAAATCGAAAAACGATGAATCATTTAAAGAAAAATTTAAAATTGCAAAAATCTTAGCTTCTCTATTCACTCATTCGTCTACCCCCGAAGAGGAAAAGAACTATCGTGCATGGTTGGATGAAAACCCGGAACATCAAAAGATAGCCGACCGGATATTAAATAAGGAAACGTATGAAGAAAACAGCCGGTTAATAAGAAGCTTCTCTTCACAAAAAGCGTGGGAGAAAGTCTATCCGTTATTAGGAGGCAATCAATCGGGTACTGTTTTTCGTGGAAAAAAGAGTCTGAAATATGCAGCTCTCATCTTATTGTTATTAGTACCTGCTTCTTACTTTATCTATCATTGGATATCCGAAGAAACGATTAGCGACATCACTCCGGGAACCCTTGGTGGGGAACTGATCTTGAGTGACGGCAAATCTTTCAATCTTTCCGACAATAATCTTCCTGAGAATGCAGTCAGAGCATTTGTGATCGATTCTAAAGGGATCAACTATCAGATTCCCGCCAACAAACCGCAAGTAAAAGAAATCCAAAACACACTACGCACATTGCAGGGGATGGAATGTCTTATCACGCTTTCCGACGGCACGAGGGTACATCTCAATGCGGAAACCCGGCTGACTTATCCGGTTTGTTTCAGCAGCAAAGAACGTATTGTGCAAATTGAAGGGGAGGCTTATTTTGATGTTGCCCCGGACAAGGAGCATCCGTTTATCGTAAAAACATCGCATACATCTATCCGGGTAACGGGAACGTCGTTCAACGTAAGAGCCTACGCTGATGAAGATACGGAAAGTACAACCTTAATCAGTGGAACAGTAAGAATCAACAGTGGAAATGAAGAATTCGAATTAGTTCCCAACCAGCACTATACATATAATAAAAAATACCGGTACAAATACCGTCGCCAACGTAAACACTGATTTGTATACATCTTGGGAATCCGGATCATTTATCTTTTAAATGTCCCTCTTGAGAATGTGATGTCATACCTGTCCAAATGGTATGGATTCCAATATTCTTTTGAAGACGAAGCAGCCAAACATGTGCGTATCGGAGCTTACCTTAACCGCTACGCCAACATGAACCCGATTATCGACATGATTACAGAATTAAATCTGGTCAATATCAAACAACGGGAGGGCATCCTGCACATTTCCTACAAACAGTAATAATACATAATATAACTAACGCATTATGAAAAAACGAGTAAAATCCCTGCCATGGGTGGTATCTTATGCAAGCAGAAACTTTGTGAAGTTCTGTCTTTTATGGATATTCTCCCTTTCTTCACTCATGATTCAAGCACAGGACAATCAGAGAATCTCCATCGACTTGAGAGGAGAAATCCTGGAAGCAGCGCTCTGCCATCTGCAGAATCGTACGAAATTTGTCTTTATGTATGGAACGGAAGATGTCGCTAATGTAACTGATATCACCATCAGAGCCAAAGACAAAACGATTACTGAAATTCTGGATGAATGTCTGGAAGGCACTAACCTGACTTACGAAATCTCTGGTAGCGCAATTGTTATAAAGAAAAGACAACGCCAAAAGATAACCATCAGCGGTTGGGTCCGGGATACTAACGGTGAGGCCTTGCCCGGCGCTACTATCACGATCCGAGGTTCTAAACATGGAGCCATTGCAGGATTGGACGGGCAGTACACGTTTAATATTGCAGCACAGGAAGGGTTGATTCTTACGTACTCTTTTATCGGAATGGAAAAGAAAAACGGTAAAATATACGGGTAAAAAACCATTAATGTCACTCTGAACAGCTCCACCAGCACAGAAATAGATGAGGTGGTGGTAACCGGATACCAGAATATTCAACGTCGTGACATCGTTGGATCTATTACCAGCATCAAAGCAAAAGATATCATCATGCCTTCGTTTACTACTATTGACCAAATGTTACAAGGACGTGTAGCGGGTATGGTTGTAACCAATACAAGCAGTCGTGTAGGTACTGCCCCCAAGATTCAGATTCGAGGTACCAGTACGTTGCAAGGAAACCGTGACCCATTGTGGGTAGTAGACGGCATTATCCAGGAAGATTTTCAGGTAACATTAGACAGTGGCGACCTGATGACTAAAAATTTGCAAGACATTATCGGTAACCAGATTTCGTGGTTAAATCCCGCCGATATCGAAAATATCACCATCTTGAAAGATGCTTCCGCCACTGCTATCTATGGTTCAAAAGCATCTAACGGTGTAATCGAAATCACAACCAAAAAGAATACCACTGACAGATTGACTGTGAACTATTCCGCCAACTTTAACATCGGACAACGTCCTAATTATGGGATGTTCAACTTCATGAACTCTCAAGAACGTGTCCGTTTCTCACAAGAAGCGTTTGATGCAGGGGTTAATTATATAGAAACACCTTATAAGGCTCTTAACACCTATGAAGGTATATTACGGATGCTGCAGGAACATGATATTTCAGACATCGAATACAGAAAGCTTTATAACGATATGGAAACCCGTAATACAGACTGGTTCAAACGCCTGACACGTCGTTCGTTCAGCCATACTCACAACGTTAGTGTTTCCGGCGGAACAAACAAGTTCAGTTATTCAGCATCCATAGGATATAATAACAGTGAAGGTCAGGAAATAGGCAATGATAACGAACGTATGACAGGTCGCATCGCTCTGATGTTACGTCCGATAGAAAAACTGACTATCAGTATGACTTTAAACGGTAGCGTTTCTACTACTAACGGCTTTTTCAACGAAGTCAACCCAATGAGTTATGCTACTAACACCAACCGCATCATCGATCCGGACGCTTATTATATGCAAAGGAACGGCTACAACTCTAAAACTGGTAAGATACAAACCCTTTCATACAATTTTATCAATGAACGGGACAACAGCGGTTCAAAAGCACGTTCGAACTTCATGTCCGCCTCACTAGATGTAAACTGGCGTATTCTTGATTGGGTAACCTACCAATTCACCGGAGGTTATTCGAATAACAATAGTACGAATGAAAGCTGGGCTACCGAACGTACTTACTATATTGCCAACGAGTATCGCGGCTACGATTTTAATTCCGTTACTCCCACCAGTGCTGAATTTAAAGCTGCGCAGCTTCCATTCGGAGGTATATTGTATACAAACGACAACAACCAGTATTCCTACAATATTCAGAACAAGTTACAATTCAGTAAAGCATTCAATCCTGATAACCGATTGAACGCATTATTGGGTATGGAACTCCGTTCATCTACAGCGAAAGGAACAGCCAATAAAGTTTGGGGATATGTGCCGGACAGAGGTGAACGTATTGTTGCTCCTACCATACCAAGTGAAGTGATAACTCCCAACAATCCTCCAACAGGCTGGGGAATATTAGGAGATATTTATAGTAGAGGCTGGCAAAGAACAGACAATACCAACAACTTCCTTTCATTCTTCGCTACTTTCGCATATTCATTCAAGAATCGCTATGTAGTCAATGCCAATGTACGAAATGATGCCTCCAACGTTTTCGGGCAGGATATAAACCATCGTATCGACCCGACTTATTCATTCGGTCTCTCCTGGAGAGCATCAGAAGAGGCTTTCTTTCAAAAACATTTGAAATGGATCACTACACTTAATTTCAGAGGAACATTCGGTATTCAGGGAAATGCTTTAACACGAGAAAGTCCTGAACTAATCTTAAGCCAACAGGGAGTACAACCCGGATATAATCGCTACTTCTCCACTATCGGCCAGATACCTAATCCATATCTCTCCTGGGAACGTACCAGAAACTGGAACTTCGGCGTGGATCTGGAACTGTTCCGTATGTTCTATATGAATCTGGAATATTATACCAGACGTTCCAATGCGGTAATCACCGTAGATTTGCCATTCGAATACGGAATTGATGATATGAAACGTAACGGTGGAATTATTTACAATCGGGGGAATTGAATACATTATCATTCACGCCTATCCAAAAGCGCGATTTCAGCCTGAACATCAACCTGAATGCCTCTAAAAACTGGAACAAAGGTGGAGAAACCAAAATTGACAGAAACACAGCAATGTACTTGAGAGGAGGTAGTACACAGATATTAAAAGAAGGTTATCCGCTGAGTGCATTCTGGTCATACTCTTTTGCTGGTCTTGACGGAAGTAATGGTAAACCAATGTTCAACTACGTTGAGGTCCCAGATGAAGAAAAGAGCAAAAGTATCGATCCGACTACTTACTTGGTATATTCCGGAGAAACAGAGCCGTACTTCACCGGAGGTCTCGGTTTTAGTTTCCGTTACAAATCTTTGTCATTAAATACCAGTTTCTCCCTTTTATTAGGTAGTAAAAACGCTTGCCGTCACCTTACAGTGATTTTCAAGGAAGCGGCAGTATGATGCCGGATCCAACCAAAAATGTAAACCGCGATTTACTAAACCGTTGGCAAAAGCCCGGAGATGAGGTCTACACAAATATTCCCGGACTTCCGACATGGCCGATAGAAATAGGGTGGACCCTGCCTAATACAGATAGTGCAGAATCAGCTATTGAAATGTGGGAGAAATCAGATGCTATGGTAGTCAGTGGTTCATTCCTACGTTGTTGTAACATCGGATTATCATGGCAAATGAAAAAAGAATGGTGTGACAAGATCCATGCAAAAACCTAGCTATCAATTTTAATATGGATAACATATTTGTAATAGCCAGCAAACGTTTCAATGGCTTCGACCCGGAATTAGAAAACAGTATCATGCCACGATCTTTCTCACTGGGACTTAATATCGGATTTTAAACTATAAACAAAGAAAGATATGAAACTTAAATATTTAATCTATACAATTACATTGACAAGTCTCACTGCCTGCAGTGATTTCTTAGAGCCCAAGTCACAAAGCAAATACATCCCCAAGGATGCCAATGCATTACAGGAGATGCTTATTGGAGAGGCTTATCCCCAACAAGGGAATACCAAATTTCTAGCCTATTTGGAAATACTTGCAGATGATATCGATCAAAATCAAGTGGAGGGTTACGAATTCCCTGAAAATGAACAGGGAAAAATGGAAACATTCGAGGTACTGTACAGTTGGCAACCCAATATGTTCGAAATGCAACAAAAATTAGGACAAGAGCCGAGCAATACATGGGGAAACCTTTATGAATATATTTTAGAGCCAATGCTGCACTTGATTATACTGACGAAGTGTCCGGTACAGAAGCTGAAAAAATTACATCAAGGCACAATCCTATGCTTTGAGGGCTTTCTTCTATTATATGCTGGTTAATCAATACGGACTTCCATATAATTACGACAAAGAATCATTGGGAGTTCCCCTAAAAATTGACAGTAAAATGAGAGATGAAGGTGAGGTACTGATGAAACGAAATACGGTAGAGGAAGTATATCTACAGATTGTTGCCGACCTAAACGAAGCAGAACGTTTATTCTTGACTCTCTCCGCCGCACAACAATATGAGCCAAACTACCTCGTTAGCCTACCTATGGTGCAATTATTAAAATCACGTGTGGCTCTCTATATGGAAAATTGGAAAGAGGCAAAAAAACGTATGCGGAGAAAGTTATCAAAGATTGGAACTTCTCACTACGCGATCTGAATACTATTCCTGCACCGGAAGCAGGTATAAAAGAACCTTATTACACATTCAATACATATGATTCTCCAGAAGTTATCTGGAGTTATGGAACCATAAGAGATTTGACAGGTGAATACGAAGGTTATATTGAAAAGGAAGGTAAGAATAATAACGATACCAGAAGAATGTTCAAAGCAGCAGACGGGTTAATCAACAGTTTCTCAGAAGGTGACTTACGCAAAGACCGTTATATTACTCGGGAGATACAGTATAATGAAGATGTCCCAGAGAGCAGTACATTTTATAATACGTATCTTCCCTATGGCAAATATAAGACGCTCCGTTCTGTCCCCACTTCCGGAAGCAGTGATTATTTCGCACTCTCTTTCCGGGTAGCAGAAGCTTATCTGAATTATGCTGAAGCTGCTGCCATGAGTCAAGCAGAAGGAGAAGCTATCACCACTATGAACGCACTACTGGAAAACGATATGACGAAGGAAACATACCATCCTTTTCGGGATTGAGTGGAGATGATCTTATTACCAAGATACGTGAAGAACGCAGAAAAGAACTTTGTTACGAAGGCCAACGCTGGTTTGACTTACGTCGATATGGCATGCCTTCCATACAGCACAAATGGGAAGGAAAAATTTACACATTAACAAAAAATGATCCTTCATACGTATTACCTATACCTCCAAATGTATTGCAAAGAAACTTACTATTGGAACAAAATCCGTTCGGTCCGGAACGGGTTGGAGTTTCCATAACAAACTAACTATAAATTATAAAAATAATGATCGTTAATCCTAAACAACAGAAAATTATGAAGCCAATATATAACGTATGGATATTATTGTTCTGTCTCACATTCACGTCTTGCTACGAAGATGATTCAATTATCCCGACACCAGACCCACTTGCACAGGCCGGAGGATTTGAGTTTCCCCAAGGAGATAATTCTTGGGACAATGATGCCATGAAAATCTACCAAGACTTCGGAGTGAAAATAATATATAAAGATATCACAGAAAAAGACCTCAATAAAAATTGGACAGGTGGTGGTATCGGTGGCTCTACAAGAGTGTTCGAAAATTGTCTCAATGAGGAGATGGCGGCATTCTATATTACTTTTTATGAAAATCATATATTCCCTTATCTTAATCGGGAAGTTACGGACAGAGTATTTCCCATGTATTGGTATGTGGGATACAATTACTCGGTATTTGCCTCCATTGTACCGGGAGTGTTAGAATATTATGTAGCATTATCCGAACATGAAGAAAGCCAAACTGACTGCTGGGTAACTTGCTTCTGGGAGATGCAGCTCACAGCACCTATGATGATCCAATCTCTGGATGGAAAACCCCTATTGCCGGCAACAAGGACAGTTTTACTGTGCGTCGCTTCAAAATAATTGATGAAGTTATAAACACAGCCATCACCAGAGGTAACATTATCGTACCCGAAGATGAATTTGATGCAGGATTCGACCATTCAACTAAGATTGTCAGAAATGAAGATATTGAAAGCAAAGCTGATCCTAATTATTATCTTAGAAGAGGCTATCCCGGTGATGTAAATTCATTATCAGCACAATATAGTAAACCACATTCTGATAATCCTCCAACAGCCAAAGAAACATTTATCGGTTACATGCAAATAGCCATGCGTCTTACTAAGGAAGAACGGGAAGCAATGTGGCCTTCGGCAACCTATCCATTTATGAGTAGTAAGTTCGAGTTTGTAACCAATTATCTAAAAAATACAATATTGACCTGGAAGCTATCGCTCAAGGACCGGAAGAATGGGATATCAAACCTTATCCGGAACTACCAGAAGCTGATGCAGGAGATGACGATGATGATCCTTGGGGAGACTGGTAGAACTTTTTTCTTTATCCAGTAGTAACCAAGTTATTAAAATAGATACGGATAACGACAAAGCTATTCGTTGCTTTACGATATATTATAAAAACTCAATATTATGGAATTAATAAAAAGACTCTCACTAATACTATTGCTTTTATGCACCACCTCCTCCCTATGGAGCAACGGCGGACTGCAGTTTAAGGGAAAGTTAAGGATACTTAGACCTACTACCTTACAAGTAAAAGATTTGAATGGAAACCTTGTTTTGACTTGTTCCATCAGCCAGAACGGAGTATTCGAAACAGAAAAGAAAGAGATCCAGCCCGACGTATATACGCTATGTATCGGGAAAACGGAACAAAACATTTACTTTGAAAATACTTCTGTTAGTATCAATGGCTTTTTTTCGATGAAAAGAATCCCGAACAAAGCTCACTTTCATTCACCGGCATTGATCCGTTTCTGACTTTACAAAACTATATGCCGGCCGAAAGAGATCCGGATAAAGCAACAATCTCGACTTCTGCCAAAGAAAAAACTGACGCCTGCCATGGCGTCAGCATTAGCTTATCTGGCAGATGTGAAGGATTACCCATCCAACAAAATGTTATTGGATATGATACCGGAACAAGATAGGAATTCGTTGTCTGCCAAATGGTTAATCAACAAAGTAGAAGTCCTCTCCCACCAGATTATCGGTGCAGAATGTCCTGGTTTTACGTTCATTGACAACAATGGAAAGAGCATAGGTTTAAAGAAGACTTCCGTGGAAAAATTGTCGTACTGGATTTCTGTGCTTCCTGGTGGCCCTTGCCGCAAAGAGATGCGCAGTATGCTGACAATATACAATGATCTGAAAGCAGATGATTTAGAATTCATCAGTGTTTCGTTGGATGACAGCGAAGCAAAAATGGAGAAAAATGCTGGATAAAGAAAAACTGCCGTGGGTGATGCTATGGGATAAAACAGGATTTCCCAAAAACAGCAAGACTCAAGTGCTATTCAGGCTGCTTACGGTTTCTACTCCATCCCTTTCCTCGTTGTCATTGACAAAGAAGGCAAACTCGCTGCACGTAATGTCCGGGGTGAACAGGTGCGTGAAGCCATTTTAAAAATAAGAAAATAACTAGATTGTATAAATTATAACTTATCAACAATGAAGAAACTTATATTTCCTATCGTATGCTGTTTTATCAGCATTACAGTATCGGCTCAGTTAGTCAAACAAGAAGCAGAAACACAAAAGAAAACAATCCGAACTGGACTGGTTTAACTGTTCTTTCGACAAAGACAGTGTATATGGTGCCGAAGTAAACAAGGCTTACGAGTATCTGAAAGCTAACAAAAAAGAAAGCTAAAAAGACCGGTTGTTGCATTGATCGGAACAGGAATGGACGTAGAACACGAAGACCTGAAACATGCAATCTGGATGAACCCGAAAGAAAAACTAAACCAAAAAGATGATGATAAAAACGGGCTTGTTGACGATATCAATGGCTGGAACTTCATCGGAGGTAAAGACGGTCAAGTAATGGAAGCTCTGACGCGCGAAGGAGAACGTGAATTTTTCCGCCTAAAAGATAAATATGCTGACTATATTTTCGATGGAAAAAAGTACTATAAGATTGTCAATGGAAAACGCCAAGAAGTTCCCGTACCGGAAAATATGGAAGAATATAACTACTATCGCTATAAAGTCATGCCGGAATCAAGAATCGGAGGAACCTATGGTGGTCTCCAACTTTCTTATGTAATAGAAGAATATGTTGAAAAGTTCGATAAGGACATGAAAAAACGCTTCCCCGGAAAAGAGTTAACCGTTGAGGACTTCCAAAGTTGTTATGATCCCAAAGCAGAAAGAGACAGTCTTTCAGAAGTTGCCTTTGTGTTTACTGCCTACTATTTCAGTATCTATAATACGGATAAATGGGAACCCGTATATCAAAATATGGGAAAGAAAAGTGTAGCAACAGCCAAAACGTCCTATGAAGATGCTTTAAAGAAATACGGAACTGATAACCGGAAAGAAATTGTAGGTGATAATCCCTTGGATATTAACGACACACAATATGGCAATAATGTACTGTTGACGTCTGACGCAGCAACAGGAGTTATGAAAGCGGGAGTGATCGCAGCCAAACGCGACAACGGTGTCGGAAGTAACGGTATTGCCGATAATGTAGAAATTATGACTTTACGTATTCATCCGGGAGAAGGAGAACCTTATTTAAAAGATATGGCACTGGCCATCCGGTATGCAGTAAACCACGGAGCGGATATTATTTTATTGCCGGAACAAAATTCGTTATACCCGGAAGAACAGAGACAATGGGTAGCAGATGCGCTGAAAGAAGCTGAAAAGAAAGGAGCATTGGTAATAGTTCCGGTTTGGGATCTGTCAGTAGATATGGATAAAGATGAATTCTTCCCCTAACCGGAAGATGAGAAAAGACGGAGAACTTACCAATTTTATGGTGGTTGCTTCTTCTGATAAGAATGGAAATCCGGTACTAAACACCAATTACGGTGCAACTACTCTCGATCTTTATGCACCGGGAACAGATATTTATTCATCCTATATGGGTGATACGTACCAAAAAGGTACAGGTGAAGGAATGGCTTCGGCTACTGTAGCCGGTGTAGCTGCCTTAGTGAAATCATATTTCCCTAAATTAACCGGCTCGCAAATCCGTGACATACTACTGAAGAGCGTCACTTCACGCAAAGGGGTGGAAGTGGAAAAAGGAATCCGCGTAAACGACAGTCCTTCACAAGACTTGTTCCTTTTCGATGATTTGTGTATTTCCGGAGGTATTGTAAACGCTTATCAGGCAATTTTGGAAGCAGAAAAAGTCAGCAAATAAAATTAGCTTATGAAGTATACGACTCGTATGATAGGAACCGTTGTCGCCTTTTGCATGGCGGTTCCTGTATTCGCCCAACAATATAAGGCAACTATACCTTACCGGATGGTAGGTGAAAAGATGATTATCGAAATGAAAGTGAACGGCACGGCACGTCCTTTCATTTTTGATACAGGAGGACGTACGGCACTCACGACTCAAGCCTGCCAGGCACTGCAAATGGCAGCCACCGACTCGACTAAAGTAACGGATGTGAATAACGTGGAAAGCTATTACAAGACTACCCGGATAGAGAACCTGACTACCCCCGACCATGTTATTAATTTCAAAAATGCTCCGTCACTGGTCATTGATGAAGTAAAAGGCTGGGAATGTTTTGGAGTAGATGGCATCATCGGCAGTGATTTATTCGCCAACACCATTGTCACTATTGATTCACAAGCCAAAAATATTATAGTTACCTCTGCTGAAAAGCCATCGACAGTGTCTTTACGAAAGATGTTGAATTTCACCAAAGGGGGCGGTATGCCGATCGTCAGCATACAAATAGCTCCGGTTAGCAATATAAATGTATTATTCGATACAGGTAGTCCCAGTCTGTTATCACTTATCGAAAGTGATTTTGAAAAAATCAAACTGGAAGCCTCTATGGAAGTGGTTTCCGAAGGGTATGGAGAAGGGAGTATCGGAGTATCTGGCCAGGCGGACAAAGCTTCTTCTTACAGGGTTCGTATTCCATTGCTATCAGTCGGAGCCACCAAATTCCGTAACGTAACAACCAGCACCAACAATCACCCTTACACATTATTGGGCGTCAAACTGTTGCAATACGGTAAAGTGACCATTGACTATCCACGCGGAAGATTCTATTTCGAAGCATTTCAACCGGACAATGAAATAAACAATCAAGGTAACAACTTTGACTTAACGGTCAAAGACGGAGATTTGTTTGTATCTACCGTATGGAGCAGTACGAAAGGTAAGATAGCAGTCGGAGACAAGGTAGTTAAAATCAATGGCAAACCTGCTAAGAAATATGACTTCTGCGAAAGTATTCTGAACGGAATACCGGAATTAAAAGAGAAAAAGAAGACGAAACTGACGATTGAGACAGCTTCCGGAGTAAAGGATATTATCTATGAAAAAGAATAATATGAAAAGTATAGGAATACTGACCGGCTTATGGCTGCTATTATTTCTAAACTGCGGACAAAGAATGGCAGCGCAAATCCGGAATAAGGTTTGCGACACCATTCCTTATGAGTTTATACAAGAGAAAATCATTATCCCCGTCACTGTTAACGGTATAAAAGTGAAATATATCGTCGATACGGGAGGAAGAACCGGAACGATGTATGATGCCGCAACGGAAATGAAAGCTACTGCCGCAGGATATATGCGTATCTCCGATGTGAATGCACAAGGCTCCAATTATCAGGAAGCGCACGTACAGAATGTTTCTATCGGGGAAAACTATAAAATCAAGCAGTTGAAGACGATGGTACTGCCTAAGAATCCATTCTTCACCGGACTAGGGGTTGTCGGTATTCTTGGAGGAGACGCTTTCGCACAGTCGGTAGTCACATTCGATTCCCGTTCTAAAATAATGGTTATCAATTATCCGTATCGTCCCGAAGGACTAAAAGTAACGGATGGGATTCCGCTGTTGGATGAGACGGATCATCACTCCATTGTCAATGTCCGCTTAGGGACAATGACTTCAAGGTTCTGTTCGATACAGGTGCGGGAGGCTTTCTGCTTTATTCTACAGAAGATTATGAAAGGCTGTCTGACATTTCGAAAGTTACTAACCATGGATATGGTATCGTAGCTGCCGGAATAACAGGTCTAGGCAAGCCGGTGGATATAAAGAAGGTGACTGTTCCTCCTATCAACATCATGGGGAAAGAATTCACGAACGTGGGTAGTACGACCACAGTGATGAATGGAAGCATCATCGGGGTGGATTTACTGGAATACGGTAAAGTAATTATCGATTATATGCGCAGACGATTCTACTTTTCCCGTTTGAAGAAGGAAAAACCGACATGGGCGGTGCTCCCGCTCTCTGAACGTGAGTATTCTGCCACGCAATGACAGATTCGAAATTACAACGATCTGGGACAGCATGAAAGATAAAGTTGCTTTCGGCGACCAGGTGATTAATATCAACGGTACTTCTTTGGACGATTGTCCCATGAGCCAAATGGCTGTGGAAGATATCATGAACGCCATCCCCGGTGATACCGGTTATATTATTGTCAAGAAAGACAATCAAGAGAAAAAAAGATTGAAATCAGGAAAGAGAAATGAACTTTAAACAGAAAAAAGATATGAAGCGAATAATAACAAAGATGTATCTCTGTCTACTTGCATTTTGTATTGCCGGAGGAATCAGTGCACAGACACAGAACAGTATGACAGAGGTCATTCCATTCAAAACCATTGATGGAAAGATTATCGTAGAAGCCGCCATTAATGGCGAAGTGGCAGACTTCGTCCTCGATCTGTCAGGACATAACGCCCTGCTTCCTGAGGCTCTCAAGAAGTTACGCATCGACACGGGGAAGAACGGTACTTTTAGTGCTTATCAGGATTTTGTATTCAAACAAGTACCTGTTGGAAAAGTATATGAAATGGCAACAGTTGCTATTGGCAACAACACGTTTAACAACGATCTGCCTGCTTTCACTCTGGAAGACGAACCATATCTGCGCAAGCTGGGAGTGATGGGTGTATTAAGCGGTGCTATTTTCCGCACTTCCGTTCTGACTATTGATATGCAGCGGAAAAAACTCACAATTACGCAGCCCTATCGTCCTTCTTACATGAAATTAAACTACCGGGAGAACTTTGAGCTAATTACAGGATTAGGAATCGTATGTCCGATATCCATTCAGGGAAAACCCGTTTCTCTTGTTCTGGATACATGGAGCGAAGGATTAGTGAATCTTACCGAAAAAGATTTCAATACATGGAGCACACAATATACCAAAGGAACCAACCAAAAAGTTTCCAATGGATATAAAGAAGCGACTCAAGAAGAGGAAAGCCTCATCTTACCTGAAACCATGTTTGTAAAAACAAAGATTGAGGATGCCATGGCAGTGAAGAATCCATACCTGAAACGCTCCGTATTAGGCAAAAAGATATTGGACTACGGAATCATATCCATTGACTATATTCATCAGAAAATTTATTTCCAGCCGTTTGACATGGTTCCTATACCGGAAGCGGAAGCTAAAGTAACGGAAACTAAAGTTGAAGACGGTAAACTGAATCCGATTACCCGCCAATTCTTCCTCGAACACATCTTCGACTACAGAAAAGGGAACGATTTCGTTTATAATGGCGACAAACCGGTTGTAATTGATTTCTGGGCAACTTGGTGTGGACCTTGCATGCGCTTACTTCCGGAAATGGAAAAGCTGGCTGAAAAGTATAAAGGTAAAGTTGTATTCTACAAAGTGAATGCAGACAAAGAAAAGGATTTATGCAATCACTTTGGTGTACAGGCATTGCCTACTTTATTCTTCATACCTGCAGGCGGCAAACCGATTATTGAAGTCGGAGCGACTCCGGAGAAGTACGTACAAATCATCGAAGAACAACTACTGAAATAAAAACTCTCTCTTAATTATATAACTACATTAATCTGAAACTTTAGCTAAAAAAGCCGGACATCATTCCGGCTTTTTTATTTCCATATTATTGGAACTTATCATATAAACAAGTACATTTGCCCTGTCAAATCTATTTATAACTTAACACACATTTTGACCATGAAGAAAAGTATTTCTCTTCTTCTTTTGTCCTTGCTAATGATTACCCCCAGTTGCCAGAAGACAAAAGAAGCGGCGAACGAGTACAACATCGTTCCCAAACCCAACCAGATTCTTCCACAGGAAGGACGCTTTGAACTAAACAACAAAGTCTGCCTCGTAGTTCTCTCGGATGCTCCGGAAGTAAAAAGCATTGCCGACAGCCTGGCCGAACAACTAAAACTGACAGCAGGAATCTCCTTGAAAGAAGCTGAAAGTGCAGATGGAAAACGGCGATCTCTTTTGTTGTACAGGAAGGTATGCCGAAAGAAGGTTATAAATTATCGGTCACTCCCAGTCTCATTACACTCACCGCTTCCCAGCCAAACGGATTCTTTTATGGAGTGCAGACTCTTTATCAGTTACTCCCTCCGGCAATTTACGGAAAGCAGTTGGATAAGAAAGCTGACTGGTCGGTTCCTGCCGTAGAAATCGAAGATTCACCCCGTTTTGTTCATCGCGGACTCATGTTGGATGTATGCCGCCATTATGTACCGATAGACTACATTTACAAGTTTATCGACTTACTGGCTATGAACAAGATGAATGTCTTCCACTGGCATTTGACAGACGATCAGGGATGGAGAATCGAGATCAAGAAATATCCCAAATTGACGGAAATCGGTTCCAAACGTGAAAATACATTAGTAGACTATTACTATGTAAACTATCCGCAAGTATTCGACGGAAAAGAACATGGAGGTTATTATACACAGGAGCAAATCAAAGATGTAGTGGCTTATGCTGCAAGTAAATACATCAATGTTGTTCCCGAAATAGAAATGCCGGGACATGCATTGGCTGCACTTGCCGCCTATCCGGAATTGTCATGCGACTCTACACAGACTTACAAAGTATCTCCTACCTGGGGAGTATTCGAACAGGTATTCTGTCCGAGTGAAACGACTTTCCAATTCTTTGAAGGAGTGATGGATGAAGTTATAGAATTATTCCCCAGCGAATACATTCACATCGGTGGCGATGAATGTCCCAAGACAGCGTGGAAGAACAGTGCTTTCTGCCAGCAGTTAATCCGCCAGTTAGGGTTGAAAGATGATACAACTCCCAGTAAGATAGACGGAATAAAGCACAGCAAAGAAGATAAGTTGCAGAGCTATTTCGTTACCCGTATGGAGAAATACCTGAATAGCAAAGGCAAAAACATCATTGGCTGGGATGAAATTCTCGAAGGTGGTCTGGCTCCCAATGCGACTGTTATGTCATGGCGCGGTGTAGAAGGCGGTATGAACGCAGCCAAAGCAGGGCATAATGCCATCATGACTCCGAATCCTTATGTATATCTGGACTACTATCAGGAAGAGCCGGAAATTGCTCCGACTACTATTGGCGGATACAATACCTTGAAGAAAACATATAGTTATAACCCTGTTCCGGACGACGCTGACGAGCTTGCTAAGAAGCATATCATCGGAATACAAGGTAATATTTGGAGAGAATATATGCAGACTTCAGAACGTACAGACTACCAGGCTTTCCCACGTGCAATGGCTATCGCCGAAACGGGCTGGACACTGAACGCAAACAAAAACTGGAAGAATTTCTGCGAACGGATGGTGACTGAATTTGAACGTTTGAAAGTTATGAACACCCAACCTTGTCTCAACTTCTATGACGTAAATATCAATACGCATGCGGATGAAAATGGTCCTTTGATGGTATTGCTGGAAACATTCTACCCGAATGCGGAAATCAGATACACCACAGACGGCAGCGAACCGTCCAAAGTGTCCATCTTATATGAAAAGCCTTTCGTTCTTGAAGGTAATATCGACCTGAAAGCCGCTGCTTTCAAAGACGGAAAGATGTTGGGCAAAAGTAGCTCACAAGCCACTGTATGGCAATTTATTGACAGGAAAGCCCTATACGGTTAATTATACAATGGGATGGACAGGCGATATATTCGATGAAAACGATGTATTAGGAGCTGACAAAACCACCTTTGGACTGACCAACGGCAAACGAGGCAATAATGCTTCTTATACTCCGTGGTGTAGTTTTGGCATCGTGGAGGGTAAGGACTTGGAATTTATCGTTCATCTGGATAAACCGACACAAGTCAGCAAAGTTATTTTCGGTTCTTTATTCAATCCTGCCATGAGAATGCTTCCTGCAGGATGAGTTGCCGTAGAAGTATCTGCTGACGGTCAGCAATACACACGGATAGCCGAAAAAGTATTGAAGCATGATTGTCCGGAAACAGGAAGAATTGCATTCACCGATTCCATTGAGTTTGAACCGGCACAGGCTACATTCCTGAAAGTCAAAATCAAGAATGGCGGTACCTTGCGCAATGGCATCAATTTCGAAAAGAACAACGGTCCGGAAGTCATTCCTGCCGAATTGTGGATAGACGAAATAGAAGCGTATTAACCAAAGACAATCGACAAATATTGTTCGAAAAGCTTTGAGTTTATAAAATAAAGGGGAGCAAGACTCCCCTCTCAACAAAATCACCCACGCTACAGATTAAACTCTAGCGTGGGTGATTTTCATATTTATAAGGGTTTTAATACCCTCCTATGGTCGGATATAAACCGGATTAAATGAGTCCTTTGGCAGAAAGATAACGTTCTGCTTCCAAAGCAGCTTTACAGCCACTTCCCGCTGCTGTAATAGCCTGACGATAATGCGGATCGGCAACATCTCCTGCCGCAAAAACTCCGGGAACTTTTGTACGGGGACTATCACCGTCTGTAATAATATAGCCCACTTCGTCCGTATCAACGTATTCTTTAAAGATTTCAGTATTCGGTTGATGCCCGATAGCCAGGAAGAAACCGTCGATAGGTAAGCTGTAACGTTCTTCATCCGGTTCGCCCCAACGTTTCACCAGGTTTACACCCTCTACGCCATTGTCGCCAAACAAACCAACTGCATTGTGTTCAAAAAGAACTTCTATCTTCTCGTGCTTCAGCACTCGTTCCTGCATAATCTTCGATGCGCGCAGGAAAGGTTTGCGAACGATCAGATATACTTTGGATGCAAGACCGGCAAGATAAACCGCTTCTTCACAAGCAGTATCACCGCCACCTACAACAGCCACTACTTTCTTACGATAGAAAAATCCGTCGCAAGTGGCACAAGCGCTAACCCCCATACCGGCATATTTCTTTTTCATCCTCCAGTCCTAGATATTTGGCTGTTGCCCCGGTAGCGATAATCAATGCTTCCGTTTCAATCACTTTATCGCCGTCAATCGTTATTTGATAAGGAGGCCTTGCTCAAATCGGCCGCTGTCGCAATGCCGAAACGAACGTCGGCTCCGAAACGGCTGGCTTGCGCACGCAAATCTTCCATCAATTGCGGACCGCTGATTCCTTCCGGATAACCGGGGAAAGTTCTCTACATCTGTGGTAGTAGTCAACTGGCCACCCGGCTGCAATCCTTCATAAAGCACCGGACATAAATTTGCACGTCCTGCATAAATCGCTGCCGTATATCCGGCAGGTCCTGAACCTATAATCAGGCATTTCACTTTTTCTATTTCTGCCATTTTAATTTATCTTTATCGTTTTGTTATAAACGTATATTATCTCAAATCTATTACCTCCGCATTGGGGTATTGTTTCTTATCAAACGTAAAAACCTGATCCGCATAATTCTGCTTAGTCTGATAACTTGTAATGGTTATCTCATTACGCGTCTGCTGTCCACGCTGCTGAAGCAAAATAATAGAGGTTCATAAGTATCCTTCGTCACAAAAAGAGTGATACGTTCCAACTCCTGTTTCTTATCCCTGGCAGTCAGAACGACTTCCCAAACGGCTTTTCCACGATACGTCTTAGTCGCCCCTAACTTATAAGAGAACCCTTTCTGATACATATATAGAAAGGTATACGGATTTATCTGCTGCAACTCTTCCTGCGTCGGATTACTGACATTCACTTCATCATTCTTCGCTACATAACTCCATTGCGTTTTTCCGTCAAACCAAGTGATGATATCAGATGTTTTCAATACGAATTTCTCTCCTTTCAATTGGATCGTTCCATTTTCAGCACCTTCTACCAGACCGTTCGTCACACCTTTCAGTAAAATCAGCCTTTACACCACCTGCTTTACAAACGCCTCTGCCGTTTTGTCAAGAATGACTTTAGCCTGGGACTGCTGTTGTTGAGCAATCACAGGCAATGACAGTAAAGCTATTAAAACACTAAAAATGTACTTTTTCATTTGATTTATAAACGAACTGTTACTGCAAATTGTTCAATCGCATTTCAAGGTCGTTTTCATCCACACACAGACATCGCGTGCCTTGCTTCCCTGTGAGGGACCTACAATACCGGCCTTTTCCAGCTGATCCATCAAACGCCCGGCACGATTGTAGCCGATGGAGAATTTGCGCTGTATCAGCGAAGTAGATCCCTGCTGGTGAATCACAATCAGCCGGGCTGCTTCCTCAAACAACGGATCGAGACGTCCCATATCGACTTCACCCAAATCACTACCGCTATCTTCACTCACATATTCGGGCAAAAAGAACGGAGGTAGGATATCCTTGCTGACGTGAAATGTACTTGGTGATTTCTTCCACTTCGGGCGTATCAATAAAGGCGCACTGCACACGCACCGGATCGGCTCCCTGAAGGAAGAGCATATCACCGCGACCGATCAACTGATTAGCACCCGGACGGTCGAGGATGGTACGGGAGTCCATCATCGCTGACACGCGAAATGCGATACGTGCCGGGAAGTTGGCCTTAATAGTACCTGTAATGATATTGGTAGTCGGACGTTGGGTTGCGATGATCATATGAATACCTACGGCACGTGCCAACTGCGCAATACGGGCGATCGGTAGTTCTATCTCCTTACCGGCAGTCATAATCAAATCTCCGAACTCATCAATAACCACTACGATATACGGCATAAATTTATGCCCCTTTTCCGGATTCAGGCGGCGATTGATGAACTTCTCGTTGTACTCTTTAATGTTGCGCACATGAGCCATTTTCAGCAAATCATAGCGGCTGTCCATCTCTACACAAACAGAATTGAGGGTCTGCACCACTTTAGTTACGTCAGTGATGATAGCATCTTCACCATCGGGAAGTTTTGCAAGAAAATGATGCTCAATGACAGAATAAATGCTGAATTCCACTTTCTTAGGATCCACCAGAACAAACTTCAATTCGGCAGGATGCTTCTTATAAAGCAGTGAAGTGATGATAGCGTTCAAGCCGACAGATTTACCTTGTCCGGTAGCACCTGCCACCAATACGTGCGGCATTTTGCAAAGATCAACCATGAATACCTCATTCGTAATGGTTTTACCAAGTGCAATAGGCAAATCATAGGTAGACTCCTGAAACTTCTTACTACCTATAATAGACTGTCCTGAAACGATCTTCGGATTTGGTTAGGCACCTCGATACCGATCGTACCTTTTTCCAGGTATGGGAGCAATGATACGAATGCCCAACGCAGAAAGGCTCAAAGCGATATCGTCTTCCAAGCCACGAATCTTTGAAATACGTACTCCTTGTTCCGGAGTGATCTCATAAAGAGTTACCGTAGGTCCTACCGTTGCTTTAATCGTACTGATTTCGATTCCGAAACTGCGCAATGTATTGATGATGCGGTCTTTATTTGCATTCTGCTCGTCCATATCAATGGTAGGCTCACTATTCTCATAGTGTTTCATCAAGTCGATAGTAGGGAAACGGTAGTTCTCTAAATCCTTTAGGGTTGTAAGGTTCGGTTCCGGTCCCCTGATATTCTTCTTCATCGGCAGCAGGTTCTATCTCGAACTCAGGTTCCGCCTCTTCCAAAGAGTTCTTCCTGCACAATGAGGAACAGGATTGGAAACAGTCGGTTCAAAAGTCCATAGTCACTCCTTCACTTTCGGATCAGACACATCCCTTTCCGGTTTTTCGGTTGAAGATCTTCAGGTTCTTCAGCCTGTATATCCATTACAGGTACCGGAGGAGGTGTCTGTTTATATCCGTTTCAAATTGAACTCCACTTCCTGAGGTTTTGGGAAGTTATCATATTCATTCCTTGATCTCCTTCCCTCCGAATAACTTCTTCCTTCTTCTTTCTTTTCGCGTTTCAAGAAACTAAGACTAAAAAGCTTACGCAGCCAAATGACGGTGCGTGCACTCATATATATAAGGAAACAAATACCTGTTGCCAGAAGAATCAGCCATACACCCGGAATGCCGACTTGAGAAATCAGCCAGTTACTGATGTTATAACCATGCAATCCACCCAGATAGATGAAGGAGTCCTGATAATGGTCCATAAAAACGAAACCAAGGAAAACAGAAAACCAAATGAGCAGCAATGAACATCCGATAAACCATTTCCAAAGGCGTACCACACGCACACGCATCAACTTGAGTCCTGCCACTGCCAGATAGAACAAGTAAAGAAAGAGGAAATACCAAAACAATCATTGATCAGGTAGCTTGCCAACTGCGCTCCACGTGAACCGGCATAATTCTTCACTTGATTATTAACAGCTGCAAATCTGCCGAACTACCGCCGCTATCAATAATAC
>VOFH01000665.1_pt1 | contig 64000 bp, 81 predicted proteins | sample 5384091 | NCBI WGS metagenome assembly VOFH01 (sample SAMN12384727, study PRJNA508395) | human gut metagenome | isolation source: healthy gut G | host: Homo sapiens | reverse complement strand
TCTTCCAGCGCTTCTATCGTGAGGAAGAAGTACACGAACAGCAGGGTGTGGGCATTGGCCTGTATCTGCCCGCGAGATCGTAACGCGGCAGGGCGGCTATATCAAAGTGGTTTCGGAGCCGGGCAAGGGTTCGGAATTTTCCATTATGCTTCCCTTGCGTTGAGAGAAACTTTCTGCTTCGGGTCAAGTTGGCCCGAAGTGCAGAGATAAAATGAAATGTCCGAGCGTTGTAACATTTCACCTCAATTTTCAATGATTTTTTTTAGCCGCTGTAACATTTCGCGGACATTTGGGTTTTACAATACACTTATCAACAGGTAGGAAGCCTTGAAAGGAGTTTTGAATATGAGCGTTTTACAGACGATTGACCTGAAAAAGTATTACGGTACAGAACCGAACATTACCCGCGCCCTTGACGGCGTAAATTTCTCCGTGGAGGACGGCGAGTTTGTGGCTGTTGTGGGAACCTCTGGTAGCGGCAAGTCCACCCTGCTTCACATGATGGGCGGGTTGGACACTCCCACCAGCGGAACCGTGATTGTCCGAGGCGAAGAACTGGCAAAGAAGAACGACGAGCAGCTTACCATCTTTCGCCGCCGCAACATCGGCTTTATCTTCCAGAACTATAACCTTGTTCCCATCCTGAATGTGTATGAGAACATTGTCCTGCCGGTGGAGTTGGACGGGGACACGGTGGATCAGAAGTTTTTGGACGAAATTGTTCACCTACTGGGGCTGGAAGATAAACTGAAAAATATGCCGAACAATCTATCCGGCGGACAGCAGCAGCGTGTGGCTATCGCCCGCGCCTTGATTACCAAACCGGCTATCGTGCTGGCGGACGAACCGACCGGCAATCTTGACAGCAAGACCAGCACTGAGGTGCTGGGGCTTATCAAGCGCACCAGTACGGAGTTCCGGCAAACCGTTGTGATGATTACCCACAACAACGATATTGCCCGTCTTGCAGATCGGATTGTCCGCATTGAGGACGGCAAAATTGTGGAATAAGTAGGGGTGGCAGACTATGACATGGCCTTTTGAAAATGATACCAGTAACATTGAAAAGAAACTGGCAAAGCGCAGTTTGCACCATGAACGGCAGCGTAATTTATTTGCAATCATTGCTCTGGCGCTAACTGCATTTATGATAACTGCGACATTTAGTATTGGCTTTAGTTACTTTGAAACCTACCAAATGCAACAAATTCGGTTAATGGGAACTACCGCTGATGTCGGAATCACAAATGTAACAGAAAATCAGTTGGTTGACATTTCAAAATCAAACCTTGTCCTTGACGTAGGTATACAGCAGCGTTTAGGCAGTGTTGATACAGAACAACTGAGAAACGCAAGATTAGGTGTAGTATGGATAGATGATACCGAGTGGGAACACCACCGTCTTCCTACTATATCAGGTGTTGTAGGAAATTACCCATCAAGTAAAAACGAAATTATGCTACCTACATGGGTGCTTGAACAGATGGGCATTTCTGATCCGCAAATAGGGATGGAGATTGTGTTGTCGTACCAAATTGGCGATAGCTATAATTATGTCTCAGACACCTTTTTGCTGTCGGGCTACTATACGGACTACATTCCAATGCGCACAAATAATCGTGGTTATGTTTATGTTTCATCCGCTTTTAAGGATAGCTTAAATGTATCACTGGATAATAGTGTTACGGCAATGATCCGTTTTCAAGGCAATGATAATGCTGACAAAAACTGTGAAAGATTGCGGCGTGAGATTGACTTTACAGAAGGGCAAACATTTGAAATTGCACCATTAGAACAGGCAAATGGTGGAACTATTATTTTAGCTGTAATAATTTTAGCAGTTTTTATATCCTTTAGCGGCTATCTGCTGATTTATAATATTCTTTATGTCTCTGTCGTAAAAGATGTGCAATTCTATGGCCGTCTTAAAACGATTGGAACGACCCAAAGGCAGATAAAAAGAATTATCTATAAGCAGGCAATCAGAATCTCTTGTATTGGTATTCCGATTGGTCTGTTACTTGGTGCGGTTGTTTCCTTTGGCATTGTTCCTTACTTCCTGAATATGATGTATTCAACAAATTCTGATGTGGGAACAAAAGTATCTTTTTCGCCGTTTATTTTCATAGGATCGGCCATATTTACGTTCATTACCGTTATGATTGCAAGCATGAAGCCCGCCAAAATTGCCGGAAGTGTTTCACCAATAGCAGCACTCCAATATACAGCAGCCAGCACAAAGAGCAGCGCCAGAAATTGTAGCAAAATGAAGTTGTCCAGAATGGCATGGAACAATGTCTTTCGTAATGCTAAGAGTACAACCCTTGTTTTTGCATCGCTTTTTTCGGCCTTTCCTTGTTCCTTGTCGTCACAGGGCTATTACATGGTTTAAGCCCGGAGAATTATGTGAGCCAATGGGGAGTAAGCGATTTTGCACTCACATATAGTATCCACGAAAGAGAAGATTTAATTTCCAGCGAAATGGTTTCAGAGATTGGTCAGCTTGACGGCATTGAGAATTTGAGGTTGACCTATGCACCTTATCCTCAAGTAGCAGCAGATGTTGTATATGACGATGCTGTATTTCACGAGTTTCTTGCGTCATTAGACGGAGTAAACGGCATTGATTTTTCTGATCCGGCAAAATTAGAAAATTATCAGCAAAACTTTTTTAGCGGGGTTTTTGGAATTGACAGTGCATATTTGGAAGAAATCAATAAAACCTTAAACTTGCCTATTGACACGTCTGCCTTTGAACAAGGAAAGGTTGTGCTGCTGTCCAAAACAGTAGAAGGCCTTATTCAGCCAGGGCAGGAAATAACAATCCAGACGCAGAACGGACAGCATTCCTTTATTGTAGCGAACGGTTATTTGAATGAAGGGTTTCGAGCAGGAGGAGGCAATGAGAGAGGGACGGCTCCTGATTTGTATATTAGTCAAACAGCTTTGAGAGAACTCTTTCCGCAATATAGAGTGTTCCGCGTGGCCTTTGATACGGATGGTCAACATGACGAAAGTATACTGCAAGAATTAAAGCAAATCACCGCATCACAAGCTAACATTGATATTATATCCCGATATGAACGGCGAGAAGAAATGCAGGAATATCTCATTACAGCAAAGGTTTTAGGAACAGGGTTGTCCGTGATCCTGCTGCTTGTTGGTGTCATGAACTTTGTCAATACAATGGTTGTCAATGTAAATACTCGGCGCTATGAATTAGCTGTTCTTGAAAGCATTGGAATGACAAAGCGACAAATCAAACGAATGCTATTTATGGAAGGTTTCTATTATTGGGGCGTTTCCCTTTCCCTTGCAGTCACCATTGGAACAGCAATCTTCATCTTGCTATATATGATTTTTAGTAAAGTGGCCTATTATGCTGTTTTCTCCTATCCATTTATCCCACTGGTGCTGGTGTCTGGACTGGTGTTGCTAATCTGCCTTATTGTGCCTATATGGGTCTACAAAACTGACGTTAACCTTCCAGTTGTGGAGCGATTGCGGTTGACAGAGTGAGTTTAATCAAATAGCAAAACATCCTTAGATCAATCATATCGAAGCGGAGCAGATTTTAGCTGCTCCGCTTCTTTAGTATTTTTCAAAAAATTCTTTTGAAATGTCCGAGCTTTGTAACAATTCAGCCTGTTTTTTTGTCGAAATCAAAGGCGCCTCGGACATTTATAGTTCTTCCAAAAGTTTGATGATAATATTACCATTCATGGAAGAAGCAATCTGTTATTGCAATAATGCGAAATTGACGATAGAAAGTTTTTCATATCTCGGTCAGCTCAACAATTACATTACTCTGCTGATACAGCCAGTCCGTAAATTCTTTCGGGCTGGCCGTTCCTGTTTTTACAGCCTTTTTTCTCTGTAAGACTTCTTTCTTAAAGTCGAAAAAGGAAGCCTGTATTTTTTCCAGACGGTCAGCCGGAAAGCCTGCGGTATTTTTTACCCGGTTTATTTTGTTGCGCCAGTTCTGGCATTCATTTTTATAAAGCAGGTCATAGTTATTTTCTCTTGACCTCTCGTCAAATTCCCGCTTGTTTTGAAGCGCCTGTGCTTTTCGGCACTTATCGCTGCACAACTCATACCGCTGGCTCTTTGCCAGAAAATATTTTCCACAGACCTTGCACCGCCGGAAGCAAAGCCCCAGTCATTCAGCCTGTTCAGAGAATAGGTAATCAACGGGTAGAGGGACGCATAGGCAGACACACATTCTTCTGTGCGCCGGTTGTCCGGGAACCAGAGGTCAAGCCGGGTATCTTCTGACGGTGCGCCTTTGAAATAAAGGCTGCCAGCTTGAAATTGTTTCGGTTTTCCTGTCTCCCTGTCAAAGCTCATGGTTTCGTTTTGGAATACCCCGGTCAGTCTGCTCATTTTATCCATGAAGCGGTCACAGGCAGCGTTACGGTCACGGGGTTCTCTGGCAAGCAGATAGCTGTTCCAGATACGGAACGCCACATACATTTTCAGAGGGTCGTTGCTAAGATATTTCTCCCAAAGAAATTCGCTTGCCGCCTGCTCCAGCTCCGGCTGTTTCCATCGGTTGGAGTGGAGAGCTTGCCGCAGCGGAGAAAGCCCGTATAAGTTCCAGTCTCTGTCCGTGTCACGCTCAAAGTTTATCAAAAAAGTTCCCAGTGGGCGTGTCATATCACAAAGCACCTCTGCGTTTTGGCTCCCGTTCAGACGGAAGCGGATCTGCTGTTCTTCCCCAATCAAAATCCGCTCTTTCATTTTCTTCCTGTCCAGCGTCAGGACAAACAAAATCCTCTCAAAACATGGCTCATGCCGTATAAACTGATTCTCCATCCCTATCCCCTGCCTTTGTTTATGGTAATTATATAATTCAGTTATATCCGTTACACTCATGGTATCGCAGAATCATTGTTTTGTCAAGGATAGTACGCTATGATGATTGCGGTTGGTAATTTCGTACCGCACAGTACCTTGACAAGTGAATGACCGTCCAAAAGGGATATGACCGGCAGGAGAAGTGACGCATTCGGCGCACCAATGCAGGGAAACACCGCAGGAATGGGGCAGGAAAACGGCTTTTGGGGAGAACGGCAACAGGAAGCATTTTAACCTATTTGATTTATGGGAGGAACAGAATGAACGATAAAAAGAGATTGAACAGCTACGAGGATTTACCGCTGGTTCTGGATGTGGCGGACATTCAGCGGATTATGGGAATTTCAAGAGCGAGCGCCTATGAGCTGGTACACACACCCGGCTTTCCGGCGTTCCGCAGGGGCAGGCTTATCAAGGTCAGCAAGATTGCTTTCTTTGAATGGATGGCAAAAGGCTCCGAAACCGTACCGAGAAGTGACAAAAAAGCGTGAGGTATTATCCCCTGACTTGCAATACTGCCGCACTTTCCAAAGGGGCATACAGAAGGAAAAACCTTAAAAATGATACCGAGACGCTACATCAAAACAGCCTATCTGCGTACATCAGATAGAAACGGAGAAAGGAGCCGGTTATGGCAAGAATGAGTAACAAGCGGCGGTTGGAATGGTCTTTCTTCTTAAATGACCGCAGCCGTATCACTTACAACGAACTGTGCCGGAAATGCCAGCACGAATGTAAACAGAGCTTCCGGGCGGTTGTGGTTGACTGCCCGAAGTATCTTTCCAAGCGTTCCAAGAAAGGACAAGACTGCCGGAAACGGCAAAATCCCTTAGGAACTAAGGGCGCACTTCTATACATAGTCTAAAGACCATGTATCGTGCGTCCTGCGGAGCTTACCTCTGCCGCTGATAAAATCAGCAATCCGAGGTCTGCGTTCGCTTCGCTCCGACAAGGTGGCTACACCCCCTTGCGCCGCTAAAGCGGCTATCCCCTGTGTACCCGCCGCAAAGAGAAATCCGCTCTGCGGTTTTCCCTTTTCATCGGGTTTTATAGAAGCACTGACACACGGACTGTCTGCGGATGGTCTTTCTTTATCTTATCAGCAAAGGATGTGAGAACATGGAAAAATCTTTGGAACAGTTGAAGCAGGAATATGAAAAAACCACTGTCCTGCTGGAACAGGAAAAACGGAAAATGCAGCGTTTGAAAAACCGGCAGGCGTATCTGGAAAGCGGTTCCCGGAAACAGAGGACGCACCGGCTGATTACCCGTGGGGCAGCTATTGAGAGCATTGCACCACAGACAAAGGAGCTATCCGAAGCGGAATTTTATTCCCTCATGGAAAGCATTTTGAATCTGCCGCAGGCGGAGCATTTCATCCGGTCTGCCACAGAGAACCACGCCCGTATTTCCGGGCAGGAGAAAGGCGGTGACTAAGGATAGCACTTTATCATTTTTCAATCGCACAGATCAAGCGCAGCGCCGGTCAGAGCGCCATTGCCAGCGCAGCCTATCGAGCCGGGGAGCGTCTTTACAGCAGCTACTATGGAGAAGTCAGCGACTACACCAAAAAGGGCGGCGTGATCGCTTCGGAAATCATGCTGCCGCCCCATGCGCCGGAAATATATCTTGACCGGGCGACCCTCTGGAATGCTGTGGAGAACTGCGAGAAACATCCAAAAGCACAGCTTGCCTATTCCTTTGATATTGCCATGCAGAATGAATTGACGCTGGAAGAAAACATGGAGCTGGCGAGGAAGTTCGTACAGGAGCAGTTTGTGACAAAAGGCATGATTGCCGACCTTGCTTTTCACAGCCCGGAGAAAGAGGACGGCGGCATCCCTAACCCGCATTTTCATGTGATGACAACCATGCGCCCTTTGAACCCGGATGGCACATGGGGACAAAAACAGCGTCGGGAATATCTTCTTGATGAAGATGGAAACCGAATCCGGGATAAAAACGGCGATTATATGTTTAACGCTGTCCATACAACAGACTGGCATGAGCCGGAAACGCTGGAACACTGGCGGGAGCAGTGGGCGGCTGCCGTTAATACAAAATTTGAGGAAAAAGGGCTGGATGTGCGTATCGACCACCGTTCCTATGTGCGGCAGGGGCTTGACCTGATACCTACTGTCCACGAGGGAGCTAATGTCCGGCAGATGGAAGCAAAGGGCATCCGCACCGAGAAAGGGGAACTGAACCGCTGGATTAAAGCCACCAACCGGCTCATGCAGGATGTGAGGAAGAAGATCAAAGCCCTGTTTGTCTGGATGGCAGAGGTAAAAGAAGAACTTTCCAAACCGCAGACACCGAGCCTTGCCGACCTGTTGATCGCTTATTACAACCAGCGCAACGCAGGGGCATGGAGCAATAAAGCCAGAACCGGAAACTTAAAGCAGTTTGCCGAAGCCGTCAATTATCTGACGGAAAACAAGCTGCTCACATTAGAGGATTTGCAGGAGCGTCTTTCCTCTGTCAACGAAGAATTTGAAGCGTTAAGCGACTCCATGAAAAAAGAAATCTGCCCGGATAAAGGAATTGCAGGAATTGATACGGGAGGGCGAGAATTACCAGCGGCTAAAACCTGTTCATACGGAATTGAACAATATCAAGTTTAAGAAACAGAGGGAGAAATTTGAAACATCCCACGATGCGGAGTTACGGCTGTTTTATGCCGCCCGCCGTATTTTGAAAGAAAAACTGGACGGAAAACCCATTGCCCTGAAAGCATGGAAACAGGAATACGCACAGTTAAAAACAGAGTATGCCGAACTGTCTCCGCAGCACAAGCCACTCCGGGAGGAAGTCATACGGCTACGGCAGGTGCAGAACGCCGTAGATACCGCACTGCGCCGGAGGGAGCAGCCACAGGCAGTACAGAGAAAGAAACATGAGATGGAGCTATGATATAACCGGCAGCTTTACCGCTGCCAGTATTTTTATGGAGGGAGCATTTGAATGTATTTGAAGCGGTGAAACAGTCTGTTACCACCCGGCAGGCTGCTTCATTCTATGGAATCCGGGTGGGGAGAAACGGCATGGTCTGCTGTCCATTCCACAATGACCGCACGCCCAGCATGAAAGTGGACAGCCGCTTTTACTGCTTCGGCTGCGGGGCTTCCGGGGATGTGATCGACTTTGCCGCTTTGCTGCATGGATTGGGGAAACGGGAAGCTGCGGTCAGGCTTGCGGAGGACTTCGGCGTTTCCTATGAGAAATCCGGCAATGCGCCGCCAGATAGGAAGCGTCACAACAGGTCACAGCCCCGACAAAAATCAGCGGAGCAGAGATTTCAGGAAACGGAACGGTATTGTTTCCGGGTGCTATGCGATTATCTGCGCCTGCTGGAGCATTGGAAAACAGCATACGCCCCACAGCCGCAGGATGCCATCTGGCATCCTCTTTTTGTGGAAGCGTTGCAGAGGATAAGCTACACAGAATACCTTTTGGATATTTTGTTATACGGAGAAATAGAAGAAAAAGCGGCATTGATCGCCGCACAGGGAAAGGAGGTGCTGCGGCTTGAACAGCGAATTTCAGAACTTGCCGCCGGAAACGCAGGAAGCGGTCAAAAGGACGATGGATACAATGGAACCGGCGCAGACACCGGCAGAAATCCGGGAGACATTAGAGGGGACGCAGAAAGGCGGCGTGAAGAACAGCATCCGAAACTGCCTGACGGTGTTCCAGCGTGACCCGCTGTTTCGTGGGGCGCTGCGCCTGAACCTTTTGACGGAGCAGATTGACATTGTGAAGCCGCTGGGCTGGGAGCGCACCAGTACCACGCTGACCGACATGGACATGAACTACCTGCTTTTGTATCTGGAAGAAAATTACGGGCTTACCAGCGAGAAAAAGGTGCAGAGCGCCATCAAGATTGTTGCCAATGAAAACCGCTACCATCCAGTCAGGGATTACCTGAACAGCCTGCAATGGGACGGCACAGAGCGCATCCGTTACGCCCTGCATCACTTTCTGGGAGCCGATACGGACGAATACACCTATGAAGCCTTGAAACTGTTCCTGATGGGAGCCATCCGGCGGGTATTCAGACCGGGGAGCAAGTTTGAGGTCATGCTCTGTCTGGTTGGTGGTCAGGGAGCCGGGAAATCTACCTTTTTCCGGCTGCTGGCAGGCAGGGACGAATGGTTTTCAGACGATTTGAAAAAGCTGGACGATGAAAATGTGTACCGCAAGCTGCAAGGGCATTGGATTATCGAGATGTCGGAGATGATTGCCACAGCCAACGCCAAGAGTATTGAGGAAATCAAGTCATTCTTAAGCCGCCAGAAAGAAACCTACAAAGTGCCGTATGAGACACATCCGGCAGACCGGCTGCGGCAATGTGTATTTGGAGGGACGACCAACCGGCAGGACTTTTTGCCCCGTGATCGCACCGGCAACCGGCGCTTTCTCCCCGTGACGGTGTACCCGGAACGGGCGGAGGTTCACATACTGGACGATGAAGCGGCGGCGAGGGCGTATATCGAACAGATGTGGGCGGAAGCCATGACGGTTTATCGCAGTGGGAAGTATAAGCTGTCATTCAGCATGGAAATGAACCGATACCTGAACGCCCACCAGCAGGACTTTATGCAGGAAGACACACAGGCCGGCATGATCTACGCCTATTTGGAGGACTACACCGGCGACAGGGTATGTTCCAAGCAGCTTTATGAGGAAGCGCTGGGGAACTTAAATTCCCCGGCAGACTGGGAGACACGGGCAATCTGCGAGATTATGAATACCGGCATTGCGGGCGGCATTATACAGGGCTGGGTAGCCTACAAAGCCCGAAGCGGTATAAGAAATACGGTTCTCAAAAAGGCTGGGAGCGTGTCAACCAAGCTCCGCCGGAGGGGGACGTTTTTCAGGAAATCACGGAAGAAGAAGCCCGGCAAATGGAACTTCCATTCTGAAAAGCCACCGGTTGACAGTTTGGTTGACGCTTTGGTTGACAGCCGGTTGACGGGGAAAAGCCTGATATTTGGGGCATTTCTCTCCTTTGTCAACCATGTCAACCAAGAAATCAAAGAAAAAGTAAAAAGTAATAATAGAGCGCCTATGGATTGTTTTCAAAGTCTTTTCTGCCGGTTGACACGGTTTGGTTGACACGGAGACAGTCTGCGGCTGTACACCTGCCTGACATTCCCTTGTCGGGCATATTTCATTTATGGAGGTAACTGCCTATGGCAAAAAGCAAAAACGAGAGCAATAACAAAAACAGCGGCACCCTGCTTACCGAAAAAGACGGCACCCAGTATTTTGTCATGGGGAAAGTCCGTATCAAGGTATCGGAGCATTTCGCACAGGATGGGAAGCCGCTTGACAGCCTGCTGGAAGATGTGATCCAGCACGCTGCCGCCGCTTCCTGAAAAAATACGGAATAACGACTGTCAATCAGCCCACGCTTATGATATACTTGTACCAGCGAGTATTGTATAAGCGTGGGTTGTTCTTTTAGAAGGAGGATTTTTAACCGTGAAACAACCATACAATACAACGATTTATAACACTGCACTATATTTGAGATTGAGCCGTGACGATGAATTACAGAATCTATTTCCCCAGCAAGGGAGTACGCTACATTGCCATCAATGACAATGTGGACACCATCAACGGAGAAAGCGAGCTTGCACCGTTCTTAAACATCCTGAATGAAATGCACGCCCGACAGACCAGCAAAAAGGTCAAGGCTGCCATGCACACAAGATTTGCCAATGGCGCACACTATGGAGCCTATGCACCGCTGGGCTATGTAAAAGACCCGGACAAAAAAGGTCATCTTCTGATCGACCCGGAAACACGCTGGATTGTAGAGAAGATTTTTGACCTTGCTGTACACGGGCGTGGAGCCGCCAGCATTACACGGATTCTGGTGGAGGAAAAGTACCTACCCCCGGCTGGCTGAACTATGAAAGATACGGGACTTTCGCCAATATCTACGCCGGTGCGCCCGCAGAAAAAGCCTATGCGTGGACGATAGCACAGGTCAAGAGCATTTTGAAAGAGGAAACCTACATCGGTCACAGCATTCACAACAAGCAGAGCAACATTTCATTCAAGAACAAGAAAAAGGTGCGGAAGCCGCAGGAAGAATGGTATCGTGTGGAAAATACCCACGAAGCCATCATTTCTGAAGAAGTGTTCCAAAAAGTTCAGGAGCTGATTGCAAGCAGACGCAGGAAACGCAGAAACGGTACGACACAGATTTTCGCAGGATTGATAAAATGTGCAGACTGCGGATGGTCTTTAGCCTATGGGGAAAACAAGCAGAATAAGAACCCATACGGGTACTACCATTGCAGCAAGAACGGGCAGGGATTACGCCAGTGTTCCATGCACTATATCCGCTATGATGTACTGTATGCCTATGTGCTTGCAAGACTGCAATACTGGTCTATGCTGGCACAGAAAGACGAGGACAATCTGCTGAAACGCCTGCTCAATGCCAGCGACAGGGAAAGAAACTCTGCGAAGAAAAAGCAGGCTGCGGAGCTGAAAAAGGCAGAGAAGCGTAAAGCCGAGGTTGACGGGCTGTTTGCTAAAATGTATGAGGACTGGTCTGCCGGACGCATAACCGAGTATAACTTCAATATGCTGTCCGAGAAGTACCAGAACGAGCAAAAGGAGCTTGAAACAAAAAAAGACAAGACAGCTTCACGAAACGATGGAAGCCGCCGTACAGACCGCAGCGGATGCTGAAAAGTGGATTGCCCTGATGAAACAGTATGTCAACCCTGTGGAGCTGACCGCCGAACTTCTGAACACTCTAATTGAAAAAATAACCGTCCACGAAGCTGTCAAGGGCGAGGACGGAAGCCGTGAGCAGGAAGTAGAAATCTACTACCGCTTCATCGGCAAAATCGACTGACCTTTCTTTTTTTTACCCAACAATATTTTAATTAAGGGAGACGGGAAACAGCAACAATTCTGAACGAACTTTGTGCTTTCGATAATAAACAGGAAATCATTCCCTTTCTCCGGAAAATTGTGGTACCTGTCGGATGCATCTGTCCTCTGTTGGGGATGAACCAGTTTATTCATCAGTTCCGTGATCCGTCTGATATTGGTTCTTTCGTAAACCAATGTGTCTTATTTGTTCTTTATTCCCTGATTTCCTATGTGATTCTGGTTCTTATCGAACAGCATCTGGACAAATAATCTTTCACATGCAAAAAATCCCGCCGTTTCCGGCGGGATGAAACTCCTGTAAAAACAGTCCCTCACCAATAGGCACAGGGACTGCTTTTATTTTATCTTACATATTCTTAACCGTTGCAATATCCACTGGAGTAAGCTCCCGTGAGCGGTCTCTAAAGAACGTGCCAGCGCATTTGCGGTATCCATAGCGGTAATACAGTACACACCGGTCTCAATCGCATTACGGCGGATTAAGAATCCGTCTCTTGTCTTATCACCGTTACCCTGTGTTGGTGTATCGATGACAAGGTCGATCTTGTGGCCAAGGATCAGATCCATTACATTTGGTGACTCCTGCGAAATCTTATTGACACGCAGTGCATTGACACCGTGCTCCTGCAAATATTTTGCGGTGCTTCTGGTCGCGTAGATCTTGTAGCCGAGCGCTTCAAAGCGCTTTTGCAACACCAACGGCCTCCGGCTTGTCCGCATCCTTTACCGTCATAATCATCTGCTTGTATTTCGGAAGCTGTACACCTGCTCCAAGGAATGCTTTGTACAGTGCCTCATTGAATGTCTTTGCGATACCCAGACACTCACCGGTAGATTTCATCTCCGGTCCAAGGCTGATCTCTGCCCCACGCAGCTTCTCAAACGAGAATACCGGCATCTTGATGGCAATGTAATCAGCCGTCCGTGCAAGTCCCGGCTCATAGCCAAGTCCGCGGATCGTATTTCCGATAATGACCTTGGTTGCCAAATCTACAATCGGAATACCGGTAACCTTACTGATGTATGGCACGGTTCTCGAAGAACTCGGGTTTACCTCGATGACATATACTTCCTCATTCATGGCGATGAACTGGATATTGATCAGTCCGATGACATGCAGTGCCTGTGCCAGACGCTTTGTATACTCTACGATGGTATCCTTTACCTTATCACTGATCGTTGGAGCCGGATATACGGAAATACTGTCTCCGGAATGGACTCCGGTACGCTCGATATGTTCCATAATACCAGGAATGAGAATGTCGGTTCCGTCACATACGGCATCGACCTCAATCTCTTTTCCCTGTAAATATTTGTCTACCAGAATCGGGTGATCCTGCGCAATCTGATTGATGATTCCGATAAATTCCTCGATTTCCTCATCGTTAAACGCAATCTTCATTCCCTGTCCGCCAAGTACATAGGAAGGACGGACAAGAACCGGATAACCAAGACGGTTTGCAACTTCTTTGGCTTCCTCTGCGGTGAATACGGTTCCACCGGCTGCTCTCGGAATTTTGGTCTTCTCCAGAATCTCATCAAAGCTCACGATCCTCTGCAGCATCGACATCCTCTGCCTTGGTTCCAAGAATCGGAACGCCCATCTTCATAAGCGCCTCTGTCAGTTTGATCGCTGTCTGTCCACCGAACTGTACCACAGCTCCGTCCGGTTTCTCAATATTTACGATGGACTCGACATCCTCTGCGGTCAACGGCTCAAAATACAGCTTGTCTGCAATATCAAAGTCGGTGGATACGGTCTCCGGGTTGTTGTTGACGATGACGGTCTCCCAGCCTTCTTTTGCGAATGCCCAGGTACAATGTACGGAGCAGTAATCAAACTCGATTCCCTGTCCGATACGGATCGGACCGGAACCAAGTACCAGAACCTTTTTCTGCGGTGTGGTCTCTGCCGCCTCGTTCTCACTTCCGTAAACACTGTAGTAATACGGTGTCTCTGCAGCAAACTCTGCGGCACAGGTATCCACCATCTTATATGCTGCAACGATACCGTTTGCATAACGCATCTGTTTAATCTCTTCCTCGGTCTTTCCGGTAAGCTCTGCGATGACGTTGTCCGGGAACTCGATTCTCTTTGCTTCTTTTAACAGATCTACCGTCAGTTCTTCGCTCTTTAAGTGCTGCTCCATCTCTACCAGAATTGCCAGCTTGTCGATAAACCAGCGGTCGATCTTGGTAATTTCATAAATATGATCATAGGAAACGCCGCGGCGCAGTGCCTCTGCAATCACCCAGATTCTGCGGTCATCGACCACATGAAGCTGTGCCTCTAACTCTTCATCGGACAGTCTGGTAAAATCATAGGACATAAGGCTGTCCACATGCTGTTCCAGGGAACGAATGGCTTTCATCAGTGCGCCCTCGAAGTTATCACAGATACTCATAACCTCTCCGGTTGCTTTCATCTGTGTACTTAACGTTCTCTTTGCAGTAAGGAATTTATCAAACGGAAGTCTCGGGATCTTCACTACACAGTAGTCAAGCATTGGCTCGAAACTTGCATAGGTCTTCTGTGTGATGGCGTTCTTGATCTCATCAAGTGTGTAGCCTAATGCAATCTTTGCGGTAAACGTTGCGATCGGGTATCCGGTTGCCTTGGAGGCAAGAGCAGAAGAACGGGATACACGAGGGTTTACCTCGATGACACAGTACTCAAAAGAATCCGGATTCAATGCATACTGCACGTTACATCCACCGGTGATCTTTAACTCATTGATGATGTTTAATGCAGAACTACGAAGCATCTGGTACTCTTTATCCCCGAGTGTCTGGGAAGGTGCCACTACGATGGAATCTCCAGTATGCACACCAACCGGATCGATATTCTCCATATTACATACCGTGATGCAGTTGCCGTTCGCATCACGCATTACCTCGTACTCGATCTCTTTCCAGCCTGCGATGCAGCGCTCCACGAGCACCTCTCCGACACGGCTTAAACGGAGTCCGTTGCTTAAAATATCGACCAGCTCCTGCTCATTGTGGGCGATACCGCCGCCACTTCCGCCGAGGGTGAACGCCGGACGGAGCACAACCGGATAGCCGATCGTATTAGTAAACTTGATACCGTCTTCTACGGTATTTACAACCTGGGAAGCTGCACAAGGCTCACCAATCTTTTCCATGGTATCCTTAAATGCCTGACGGTCCTCTGCCTTAAAGATGGTTTCTGCGGTCGTACCGATCAGTTTTACTCCGTGCTCTTCTAAAAAGCCGGACTCTGCCAGTTCCATACCCAGATTTAATCCAGCCTGTCCACCGAGTGTCGGAAGGATGCTGTCCGGTTTTTCCTTTAAAATAATTTTTTCAAGAACCGGAAGTGTCAAAGGCTCAATGTATACCTGATCCGCAATCTGCTTGTCGGTCATGATGGTGGCAGGATTGGAGTTTACCAGACATACCTCCACGCCTTCTTCCTTTAAGGAACGGCATGCCTGTGTTCCTGCGTAGTCAAACTCGGCTGCCTGTCCGATGACGATTGGTCCGAACCGATTACTAATACTTTTTTGATATCTTTATTTCTTGGCATTACTGATTCCCTCCCATCATCTGAATAAAGCGGTCAAACAGGTACGAAGAGTCCTGTGGTCCCGGGCATGCTTCCGGATGGAACTGCACGGTGAAAATATTCTTTCCGACATACTCTAAGCCCTCGTTGGTTCCGTCATTGACATTGACGAATGCAGGCTTTGCAACCTTCGGATCAAGGGTATCGGTATCTACCACATAGCCATGGTTCTGGGAAGAAATGTAAACACGACCGGTTGACAAATCTTTCACCGGATGGTTTCCACCACGGTGTCCGTATTTCATCTTGTGTGTATCCGCTCCATTGGCCAGTGCCATGAGCTGATGACCGAGACAGATGGCAAAGATCGGTACGTCACTTGCATACAGTTTCTTTAATTCCTCGATGATCGCTGTGCACTCTTTCGGATCTCCAGGTCCATTTGCTGAGCATAATGCCATCCGGATTGGCTCCGAGAATTTCCTCCGCCGATGTGTGTGCCGTATAAATCGTCACCTCACAGCCACGGGCATTTAACGATTTTGCGATATTGTTCTTCGCACCGAAATCCATCAGTGCAACTTTCTTTCCGCTTCCCTTTAATACGTTCTTCTCGCTGCAGGTAACTTTATCCACAACATTTCCGGTTGTATATTCTTTCAGTTTTGGAAGAATTTCATCCAGATTATAATTTTCGTTTGTCGTGATCATTCCGTTCATGGTTCCCTTTTCACGGAGAATCTTGGTAAGCGCACGGGTATCAATTCCTGCAATTCCCGGAATGTCGTGCTTTGTCAGGAAATCCTGAATGCTTCCTGACAGCGGAAATTGCTCGGCATACGTGAAAGCTCTCTTACAATATATCCGTCCGGCCACGGTCTGGCGGATTCCATATCCGGTGTAATTCCGTAGTTTCCGATCAGCGGATACGTCATCACAACCGCCTGTCCTGCATAGGACGGATCTGTAAGTACCTCTAAATATCCGGTCATTGAGGTATTAAATACGATCTCACTGATGATTTCGCGTGTAGAACCAATGCTTGTACCTGTAAACACGGTTCCGTCTTCCAGTATCAAAAAACTTTCATTCTTTGCCCTGCCTTTCTTGCATCTTGGCAAAAAAAAAAAGAGAGAATCTCTTTTTTTTTACCTTGAGTTAGCTTTATATCCTAAATTGTAAAAATTTTATCACAAATCGTCACTTTTTTCAACCTTTTTTGCAAGAGAAAAAAGATGACATATTTTATGAATAAATATACATATTATACAATTCCATGCATCCACAATACCATGAACCCGACAGCAACTGCCGCACAGACTGCCAGACCGCCAATGCTGGTTCCGAGGATCACGCCGGATGGAATTTCTTTCTTTTCATATATCGCGCGTGCCACGGTTTTTGCCTGCATCGGAACAAATGAACACGGCTGTGTTACCTCCATTGGATGAAACCGGCGTTTGGTAAAATAATCCGCTGTCCATGCCGGCATTGCCGATAACGTCACCCTCTGTAACTGATATTGATTTGCCGCATACGCCTTCATTTCTTCCAACAGACATCTGCCACATCCTCTGCGCTGGAATACCGGAAGCACATACAGCATGGTAATATGTCCCTCTTTCTGCATTCCTGATATGGCGATCATATGTCCCTGTTCAAAAATTCCCCACATGGTGAGAGTTCCTTCTGCAATCATGTTCCGGATGTTTGTGTTTTCCGTATATTGCAGAAATATATGAATCATTTCCAGATCCGTGATCCGCGCACGCAGACAGTAATCAAAGACACCCCTTGCAATACTGAGCGCTTCCGGAATCTGATCTTCCGTTAAAATCTGTGCTTTCATTTACGCTTCCTCCTTGTTTTCCAACAGCCTGTCTCTAAGACCGCTGTAACGTCTCTGTTGGGAATTATTCTCAATCATTTGTTCAAATGTTGTATCATCTCCTACTATCGTAACACATTTCTTTGCTCTTGTAACCGCTGTGTACAATAAATTCCGGTTCATAAGCATGCGGGGCCGGAAAGAAGCGGAATGACAACGGCCGGATACTCCGATCCCTGTGATTTATGGATCGTCACAGCATACGCAAGTTCCAGCTCATCCAGCAGTTTGTACGAATATTCCACCATACGCCCTTCATCAAAATTTACCGTGATGGTCTCTGCAAAATCATTGATCTCTTCAATAATTCCGGTATCTCCGTTAAACACCCCGGTTCCTTTGTCTATGCAGAGTCCATATTTGCTGCGGATCTCCCATTCCAGCTGATAATTATTTTTGATCTGCATGACTTTATCGCCTTCCCGGAAAACGATCGCCCCATGCTCTTTCTCCTTTTTTCTGTCCGATGGCGGATTCAGATACATCTGCAGAATCGTATTGAGACGTTCTACTCCGAGCAGCCCTTTCCGCATAGGCGTAAGCACCTGGATATCGTATTCGCTTGCCCCCACAAATTTCGGAAGTTTCTGCTTGATCAGCTGCAGCGTAACGTTGATAATTTTATCTGCCTCATATCGCTTCAGGAAAAAAGAAATCCATGCTTTTATTATCCAGGCTGACGGCTTCCCCCGGTTAATCTTATGTGCATTGACAATAATGTCACTGGTGCTTGCCTGTCGGAAAATTTTTGTCAGCATTACTGTAGGAAACATCTTCGAATCAATAATGTCCTTCAGCACACTTCCTGCCCCTACACTCGGCAGCTGGTTCACATCGCCCACCAGGATCAGGCGCGTGCCCGGCAAAATTGCTTTCAGCAGGGAATTCATCAGGGAAATATCTACCATCGACATCTCATCAATAATGATGAGATTGGTCTCCAGCGGATTTTGTTCATTGCGCTCAAATCCGGCATTTCCTTCCATTCCGCCATTCAGTTCGAGCATCCGGTGAATCGTCCGCGCCTCATACCCGGTGGTTTCGCTCATGCGCTTTGCTGCCCGTCCGGTCGGTGCCGCCAGCATAATGTCTTCTCCGGATAATTCAAAATATCGGATGATCGTATTGATCGTCGTTGTTTTTCCCGTTCCGGGACCTCCGGTAATCACGAGAACACCGTTTCTTACGGCTTCCTTTACCGCTTCTACCTGATGCTCATCAAGATCCATTCCCGTCTTCTTTTCAATCTTTCGGATTCTGTCCTCAATTTCGATATCCGGAACATCAAACACAGCATTCAGCTGTGTCAGACGGGTAGCGGTATTTGCCTCCATATAAAAATAGGTTGCCGCATAGATCTGCGTACTGTCTTCCACCTGGCGCATAATGATCTTGCGATCCATCGCCAGATTCATGTAATGCTGCTCGATGTGCTCCGGGTCTACCTCAAGAAGCCGGCTTGCCCGCTGCGTCAGTTCCTGAATCGGCAGATAGGTATGCCCCTCTCCGGCAGCCTGCAGCAGCACATACTGGATACCGCTTCGAATCCGGAAATCGGAATCGGTGCGGATTCCCACACGGATGCGATCTCATCTGCCGTGCGGAATCCGACCCCTTCCACATCATCTGCCATACGATATGGATTTTCTTTCAGTATTCCGTATATTTCCTGCCCGTATGTTTTATATATTTTCACCGCAAGTGTGGTATTGATCCCGTATTGCTGCAAAAAAATCATTGCCTGCCGGAGATCTTTTTTCTGATTCACCTGATCCGCGATTTCCATCGCCTTTCTCTGGCTGATGCCCTTGACCTCCGCAAGCCGCTCCGGCTCTTCCTCAATGATGCGGAAGGTATCTGCCTTGAATCTTCGCACAATCCTTGCCGCTAAGGCAATTCCGATCCCTTTGATCGCCCCTGATCCCAGATACCGCTCAATTGCCACCTCATCCTGTGGTGCCTTTTCTTCGAAACTCTTTACCTGAAACTGTCTGCCGTAAGTCGGATGTTCTGTATAACTACCCTTTGCCTTAATGTTTTCTCCCTCGGCAATATCCGAAAATACTCCCACACAAGTCTCTTCTTCTTCGTTACACACCAGAACAAGTACGGTATATCCGTTGTCTGCATTTCGATAGATGATGTGATCTACATATCCTTCAATGCTCTCAAGATTCTCTTCCAAAATATGTTCCCCATTCTCTAAAAAAGAGACTGTTGTAAACAGTCTCTCCTCTTTTTTTGTGCTGATGTTACTACTGGCCAATATTACGTTTCATCTGCTCATACAATGACTGTGTATAGCTTTCTCCGATCTGATCCACCTTTTCATCTGCCACCGTTTCAATTGCCTGATCCATATACAGATCTTTGTACTGTGACATCGTAGAATCCTCGTCATCATCCGAGGTAAATGTATCTTTCATCTGTTTGATGACCTGCTCCACAAAATAAGATTCAAAATCTTTGATGACACCTTTTAATTGTTCCTCTGAAGAGTCCGATGAAATATTCTTTAATGAACTCTGAAGAGAATTGCTCTGCTCTGCACTTTTGTTTGCATTTGCAACCGTATAATTTGTACTGATTGATGAAATATCCATAGTATATCCCTCTTATGTAAGTAATTCCGAATCGCTGCCTATCGTTTCAGGTTATTTGCCGTCTCCAGCATGGAATCCGAGGTCGTGATTGCCTTGGAATTTAATTCATATGCACGCTGTGCAATGATCATATTTACCATCTCATCAGCAACCTGTACATTTGAAGCTTCGATGTAGCCCTGATATACACCGGTCTTCGTCAATCCTGCATTTTGTCCCTCCAGCATTGGATTTCCCGAAGCTGCAGTCGCTGCAAGTTTGCTTCCTGACATTTTCTCCAGTCCTGCCGGATTGTTAAACTGATAGATTCCAAAAGACTGGTTTAATGACACTACATTGCCGGTTGCATCTTTATAGCCAATCGTTCCATTGCTCGAAAATACCATGCTTTCCGAAGATACGCCTCTTGGCACACGAATGGTATTTCCTCTGGAATCCAATACCGGAAGCCCCTCTGAGGTTGCCAGAATTGTGTTTCCATTCGAATCCTGACTCCAGGAGAAGTTACCGTTTCTGGTGTAATATGTCTGTCCATCCACACCCCGCACGGCAAAGAATCCCTTTCCTTCCAGTGCAAAATCGGTCGGAATCTCTGTCTCTTCACGCGCCCCCTGCGTATAGTTGGACATGGTCGCTGCCACTCTGGTTCCGAGTCCTACCTGTGCACCTACCGGTTTATTGGCACCATTTGCCGTCGTTGTCTTTGTCTGCAGTGTCTGGTACAGTAAAGATTTAAACTCGGTACGTTCCGTCTTATAACCTGTCGTATTCACATTGGACAGGTTATTTGAAATTGTATCCAGATTTGTCTGCTGCGCAATCATTCCGGTTGCCGCAGTATAAAGTGATCTCATCATACGCTTCTATTTCCTCCTTGCGGTCTTTCAGCGGCTATTATACTTTACCGACATTGTTAACTGCCCGGTCAAGTGTTCCATCTATGGAAGTGATTACCTTCTGTCCTGCCTCATAGGCTCTCTGAATTGTAATCATATTTACCATCTCATTTACAACATTTACATTGGAAGTCTCCAGTGTGCCCTGCTCTATATTGGCATCTGTTGCAATCCGGTTTCCTCCCGGAAGAAGGTTATACAGATTCTCACCGTATTTTTCAAGATAGTCATAATTATCCACATCCACCATGCCGATCGTTCCGACAATCTGGTTATTCTGCATGACGTATCCCAGTTTATTCACGGTAATCGCAGCATTTGGATCCAGACGTATATAATTATTCTGACCCGGATCGCCATTCATTGCACCAGTGGCATTTAAAACATAATCGCCATCCTTCGTCACCAGATACCCCTCTTTATTTACAGTAAAGGCTCCATCCCGCGTATACTTCACGGAAGTATTTCCCTGCTTGTCCGTGAATGCCACGGCAAAAAAGCCATTTCCTTCAATCGCAAAATCTGTGGTGTTATCTGTCACCTTGAAATTTCCCGTGGAATAATCCGTATATACCTGCCCAAGGTGAACCCCATATGTAATATCTCCAAGCTTTTTCGGAATCCCCATGTTAGAAGAATCCTTAATGCGCAAAGACATCTCATCGGCAAAAGTACGACTCGTCGTTCCTTCTTTTTATATGCTGTTGTGTCTGCGTTTGCCAGATTATTTGCCAGAATATCCAGACGCTTCATTTCGTTTACCATTCCCGTATGGGCGGTATACAATCCTTTTACCATTTATGACACCTCAATTTTCACAGTTTTAATTTATATCGGCAAATGCCCTCACGAGCTTTATAGACATGCGATAAAAAGTGCGCATAAACGCGCACTTTATGCATTAATCCTCGTCTCTTTTTCCTGCAAGGAATTCTACATATTTTCCGGTTCCGATTGCTACACAGGTCATAGGATGCTCTGCCGTCATCGTGTTGATTCCGGTACGTTCTTCAATCAGTTCCTCCAGACCGCGAAGCAAGGAGCCGCCACCTGTCAGGACAATTCCCCTGTCTGCAACGTCTGCTGCCAGTTCCGGTGGAGTTTTCTCCAGTACGGAATGTACAGCTTCCACAACCTGTAATGTTGCCTCACGCAGAGCTTCCTCTGTCTCCTCAGAGCTTACCGTAATGGTTCTTGGCAGACCGGTCACCAGATTACGTCCACGCACATCCATCGTCTCATTCTGTGCTAATGGGAAACATGTTCCAATCTTAATCTTGATATCCTCTGCGGTCCGCTCACCGATCAGAAGATTGTGTTTCTTTCTCATGTAACGGACAATCGCCTCGTCAAAATCATCCCCGGCGATCTTGACTGAAGTACTCACAACTGAGCCGCCCAGAGAAATGACTGCGATATCCGAAGTACCTCCTCCAATATCTACGATCATGTTTCCGCATGGTCTGGAAATATCAATACCGGCACCGATTGCTGCTGCAATTGGTTCCTCAATAATCTCTACTTCGCGGGCTCCTGCCTGATAAGTTGCATCCTCTACGGATTTCTTTTCAACCTCTGTAACACCACTCGGTACGCAGACGCTGATGCGCGGCTTGCGGAATGTCTTCTTGCCAAGTGCCTTCTGGATGAAATACTTGATCATCTTCTCGGTGACAGTATAATCTGAAATCACACCCTGGCGAAGAGGACGGACTGCCACAATGTTTCCCGGTGTTCTTCCAAGCATCAGTCTTGCTTCCTCACCGATTGCTTTAATTTTATTGGTATCTCTGTCAAATGCAACAACGGAAGGCTCTTTTAATACAACACCTTTTCCTTTAATATATACTAAAATACTCGCAGTACCTAAATCAATTCCGATATCTGATCCGATCATCCCGAATGCCCCTTCCTATTTTCTTTTTATCTTTCTTTATCAAAATCTGATCTGCGTTTATGACGCAAATCCGCAGTTAATCATATTTTTATGCATACAGTAACATTATATACAATTCATCCCATTTTTCAAACATTTTTTTATAGGTTAAAGCATTTTAATTAAATTTTAAGGAATCTCTCTGTTCCGGGACAAAAATCTGTGCATTTTCGCTATTTTATACGTTCTTCGATTCCAGATACGGTTTTAAAAACTGACCGGTATACGATTCCGGAACTTTGCAGATTTCCTCCGGAGTCCCCTGTGCAATCACGGTTCCACCACCGTCACCACCTTCCGGTCCCATATCAATGATATAGTCAGCCGTCTTGATGACATCCAGATTATGCTCGATGACGACAACGGTATTTCCGCCGTCCGAAAGCTTTCTGAGAATCTCCACCAGCTTGTGAACATCCGCAAAATGCAGTCCGGTGGTCGGCTCATCCAGTACATAAATAGTTTTTCCCGTTCCGCGTTTGCTCAGTTCTGTGGCAAGTTTGATACGCTGCGCTTCTCCTCCGGATAATTCTGTGGAAGGCTGTCCCAGTTTTACATAGGAAAGTCCCACATCGTAGAGCGTCTGAATCTTGCGGTGGATGGACGGCACATTTTTAAAAAACTCCAGCGCCTCCTCCACCGTCATATCCAGCACATCATAAATGCTTTTTCCTTTATAGCGCACTTCGAGTGTTTCGCGGTTATAGCGCATATCAAACACGCCTGTATATGTTGCCGGATTAGAACGCGGTGTGCGTCCGATCGGTGACTGATCAATATCGATAATCTTATCCAGTTGTTCAAGACCATCTATATCGTCGTGGTCACCTGCGATACACCTGGCTCTGTTTAAAGATTTGGCCAGATGCTTGTAGAGTATCTCATTGGTCAATGAGCTCTTTCCCGAGCCCGACACGCCTGTAACACAGGTCATGATACCAAGCGGAACCTGCACATCAATATTTTTCAGATTATTCTCCCTGGCTCCTCTTATCGTGATATATCCGGTTGGCTTACGCCTCTCCTGTGGCACCGGTATCTTTATTTTACCGCTCAGATATGCTCCTGTGAGTGATTTCTTGCACTTTATGATGTCCTTTAACGAGCCTGCTGCCACTATCTCCCCCACCGTGCGAGCCGGCTCCCGGTCCTACATCCACGATATAATCCGCTGCACGCATGGTATCCTCATCATGTTCCACGACAATCAGCGTATTTCCCAGATTCTTAAGATTCATCAGTGCATGCAGCAGCTTGTCATTGTCCCGCTGATGCAGTCCGATACTCGGCTCATCCAGAATATATGCCACACCTACAAGCCCTGAGCCAATCTGCGTGGCAAGCCTGATTCGCTGGGCTTCCCCGCCTGAAAGGCTTGCCGTGCCACGGCTAAGGGTGAGGTAATCAAGACCAACCTGCTGCAAAAAGCCAACCCTCGCACGGATTTCCTTCAGTATCTGGTCTCCTATATAGTGCTGCTGCTCTGTAAGCTCTATATCAGCAAGGAACTTCACAAGCTCCTTCACAGACATGGAGGTCATCTCATATATGTTCTTGTCCGCAACCGTAACGGCAAGTGACGACGGCTTAAGCCTCTGTCCCTTACAGCTCGTACACGGAGTAATGCGCATAAACTGCTCATACTCTGCCTTTGCCGTATCAGAAAAGGTCTCCTTGTATCGGCGCTCTACATTGTCCACAAGGCCGTTCCATACAAGGTCATAGACGCCTTCGCCTCTCTGACCCTTGTATCTGACCTTGAGCACCCTGCCATCTCCACCGTAAAAAAGCAGTTTTTCATATCTGCAGATAAATCATCAATCGGTATGTCGAGAGGAAGCCCATAGCCCTCATGCAGCGCACGAAGTGTCGCATAGGTATAACTCTTTGGGTCTGTACATGACTGCCAGCCCATCCCCTGTATGGCGCCCTCTGATATGGAAAGCGATGCATCCCGCACCATAAGCTGCGGATCAAACTCCATCTTGTAGCCGAGTCCGTAACAGGTCGGACATGCTCCGAACGGATTTTGAAGGAGAAGCTTCTCGGCTCAACCTCATCTATGCTTATGCCACAGTCAGGACACGCAAAATTCTGGGAAAAAAGGTCATCTGTTCGCCATCCACAATATCAACTATGGCATTGCCCTCTGTCAGTTCAAATACATTTTCAAGGAATCAGTAAGCCTCTTCTCTATGCCCGGTTTTACAACCAAACGGTCTACAACAATATCAATATTGTGTTTATATTTTTATCCATTGGAATTTCTTCCGAAAGTTCATACATGCTTCCATCCACGCGTCACGGTTCCGACGGTGGAACGCGGGTTTCGGTTTGTCGACTTCTGATCAATGGAGATTGCCGGCGGAAGTCCCTCAATTGACTCTACATCCGGTTTTTCCATCTGTCCTAAGAACTGTCTTGCGTAGGAAGACAAAGACTCCATATAGCGCCGCTGTCCCTCGGCAAAGATGGTGTCGAACGCAAGCGAAGACTTGCCGGAACCTGACAATCCGGTCAGAACAACAAACTCATCTCTCGGAATGTCCACATCGATGTATTTTAAGTTGTGTTCGTTGGCGCCTCGTATTTTAATATATTTTCTCTGTTTTTTCGGCATTTTGTTTCCTCTCTTTTATCTATTCCTCAATATCCCGAAGCATATTTTTCAGTTTTACCATCTTGTCACGATACTCTGCCGCCGCCTCAAAATTGAGTTCCGCGGCAGCTTTCTTCATCTTCTTCTGGATGTCCCCGATCAGTTTTTCTAATTCCCTGCGGCTCATGGATTCCGGATCTTTATCAAATTCCATCTCCTCTGCTGCCACTTTTTTGGAGATTGCAATCAGATCACGCACAGATTTCTGGATGGTCTTCGGTGTGATTCAATGTTCCTCATTGTATGCCTGCTGAAGCTTGCGGCGGCGCTCCGTCTCATCAATGGCCACACGCATGGAATCCGTGATCTTATCCGCATACATGATTACATGTCCCTCACTGTTTCTTGCCGCACGTCCGATGGTCTGGATCAGTGAAGTCTCGGAACGAAGGAATCCTTCCTTATCCGCATCCAGAATCGCCACCAGCGTAATCTCCGGAATATCCAGGCCCTCACGCAGCAGGTTGATGCCTACCAGCACATCAAATACATCCAGTCGCATATCGCGGATGATCTCGGCGCGCTCCAATGTGTCGATATCCGAGTGCAGATATTTTACACGGATGCCAAGTTCGCTCATATACTGTGTCAGATCCTCCGCCATACGCTTGGTCAGTGTCGTGATCAGCACTTTATGGTGATTTTTCGTCTCTTTGTTAACTTCCCCGATCAGATCATCGATCTGTCCCTCCACTGGCCGCACGGAGATCTCCGGATCAAGAAGTCCAGTCGGACGGATAATCTGCTCCACACGCAGCAATTCATGCTCGTTCTCATAGACATTCGGCGTAGCTGATACAAACAGCATCTGGTCAATCTTGCTCTCAAATTCCTCAAAATTCAGCGGTCGGTTATCCAGCGCAGACGGCAAACGGAAGCCATAATCTACAAGTGTCTGCTTCCGTGAGCGATCCCCTGCATACATTCCACGCACCTGTGGAATCGTAATGTGGGACTCATCCACAATAATCAGAAAGTCGTCCGGAAAATAATCCATCAGTGTCTCCGGCATTTCTCCCTCGGCACGTCCTGCCAGATGACGGGAGTAGTTTTCGATGCCGCTGCAAAATCCGGTTTCCTTCATCATTTCAATATCAAAATTCGTGCGCTCCGCGATACGCTGCGCTTCCAGCAGCTTATCCTCCCCTTAAAATACCTGACCCTCTCTTCCAGTTCTGCCTCGATACGGTCACACGCTGCGTTCATTTTTTCCTGTGGCACAACATAATGGGACGCCGGAAACACAGCCGCATGCTTTAATATACATTTGATCTCTCCGGTAAGCACATCCACCTCCGTAATCCGGTCGATCTCATCTCCGAAAAACTCCACACGGATCGCCGTGTCGGTATTATTCGCCGGAAAAATCTCCAGTACATCGCCATGCACCCGGAACGTACCACGCTTAAAATCCATCTCGTTGCGCGTGTACTGCATGTCAATGAGTCCCTTGATCACATCATCACGGTCAATCTCCATTCCGGGACGTAGGGAAACCATCATGTTCATATAGTCATCCGGACTACCAATGCCATAGATACAGGAGACGGATGCCACGATAATGACATCTTTTCGCTCCGCCAGCGCAGCCGTGGCAGACAGGCGCAGCTTATCTATCTCCTCATTGATCGCCGAGTCTTTTGCGATATAGGTATCCGTCTGCGGCACATACGCCTCCGGCTGATAATAATCATAGTATGACACAAAATACTCGACTGCATTCTCCGGGAAAAATTCCTTCATCTCCCCGTAGAGCTGCGCCGCCAGTGTTTTATTGTGAGAAATAATCAGCGTTGGCTTATTCAGTGCCTGAATAACATTTGCCATCGTAAAGGTCTTTCCCGAACCGGTCACACCCAGCAGTGTTTCAAACTGGTTGCCTTCTTTGAATCCTTTGACTAATTTTTCAATTGCCTGCGGCTGGTCACCGGTTGGCTCATATGGGGCATGTAATTTGAACTCCATAATGCCCTCTCCCTTCTCAAATTTATCGTAAAATTAACTTTATTCCATGAAAAAAGATAAAATCCATATCTTTATAGTCTGCACATATATGCTAATTTTACTACAAAGATCTGACTTTGTCTATCTTAATCAGAACATTTGTTCTCATCTTTCTTTTTGCCTGTAAAGTGTGTATGATAACAGCAAATACATGTCACAAAAGATAAGGAGATTTTGTATGAAAAGAAGAAAAGAATTTCATTTATTTCCCCTTGGAATATTGTTATTTGCCCTGACATTAACCATAGTTTCAGGCCGGATTGCTATCCATGCGGCAGATCTGAATACAGAACTGCCCGCAAATGACTCCACGGAAATTTCTTCCGAAATTCCAACGGAAACACCGGTGGTTCCTTCCACGGAAAATCCCAAACCGGTATTGCAGGGACTTATCCATGATAAAAACGGACATTTCTATTTTTATCAGAACGGAAAAAAGCTGAAAAACCGGTGGAAAAAGGTTGGCAAAAACAAATACTATTTCGGGAAAAACGGACAGGCAGTTACCGGGAAAAAGAATATTTCCCATTACTTATGTTACTTTAATAAAAAAGGGGTTCTGACACGGAAAATCGATAAAAACAAAAAAGATGGTTGCCCTCACTTACGATGACGGACCATCGGTTTATACCCCAACTATTTTAAAAACTCTGAAGAAAAATGATTCCGTTGCCACATTTTTTGTGGTGGGCAGCCGCGTATCGACTTACTCCAAAACCGTACAGAAGGCTTATGACAACGGGTGTCAGATTGGCAATCACACTTATGATCACAAAATTCTGACCCGGGTTGGAAAAAAGGAAGTTCAAAAACAGGTTTCCAAAACCAATCGTGCCGTCAAAAAAGTAATCGGTATAAATCCGGTTGTGATGCGCCCACCGGGAGGTGCCACCAGTTCCAACATCAAATCATGGGTGGGAATGCCTTCCATCATCTGGTCCATCGATACCTTAGACTGGAAAACGCGGGATTCCGCAAGTACCCAGAAAGCCGTATTGAACCATGTAAAGGATGGAGATATCGTACTGATGCACGATCTGTATAAAGCGACCGCCACTGCCTCCCAGACAATCATTCCGGAACTTACCAGACGCGGATATCAGCTCGTCACTGTCAGCGAACTTGCAGAGTGCCGGGGCGGCATGAAACAGAACAAATCTTATTCTAAATTTCCAAAGAAACAAAAATAGTGTCAGGCAGTGAACGATTTTAAAAAAACGCGGAAACCATGATGGTTTCCACGTTTTTGTTATCTGCTTCGATTTTATACAACCTTACGTCCGCAGCACTGCTTATATTTCTTACCACTGCCACATGGACACGGATCATTCGGATATACCTTGGCGTGTTCACGCTTCTTCGGTGCTTTTGCCGCACTCTCGTCCTTATTGGTTCCGGTTACTTTTGCGACCTGCTCACGCTCTACCTTCTGCTCTACCTGTACATGATAGAGAAGACGGATGGTATCCTCCTGAATACCCGCGATCATTTCATCGAACATATCAAATCCGGCCATCTTATACTCAACCAGCGGATCTCTCTGTCCGTATGCCTGTAATCCGATACCCTGACGGAGCTGATCCATATCGTCGATATGATCCATCCACTTGCGGTCGATCACCTTCAGCAATACGACACGCTCCAGCTCACGGAACTGCTCGATCTCCGGGAATTCGGTCTCTTTAGCTTCATATAAAAGCACTGCCTGTTCTTTCAGATGCTGCTTTAATTCTTTGACATCTTTGATATCTTCGATATTTTTCTCTGTAACAGGTTCAAGAGGAATCACCGGCAGAAGAATTTCATTTAATTCATTTAAATTCCACTCTTCGCGCGGAATCTCATTCGAAATACAGGTATCGACTGATTTCTCCACCTGTTCCTGAATCATCTTAAAGATCGCATCACGCATGCTGTCTCCATTTAATACGGACATACGCTCTTTGTAAATGATCTCTCTCTGATCGTTGTTTACCTGATCATACTCTAACAGATTCTTACGAATACCATAGTTGTTGTACTCGATCTTTTCCTGTGCCTTCTCGATGGCAGAAGTAAGCATCTTGTGCTGAATCTGCTCACCTTCCGGAACACCCAGTGCGTTGAATACTGACATGAGACGCTCGGAACCGAACAGTCTCATCAGATCGTCTTCCAGAGAGATATAGAAGTGGGACTCACCCGGATCTCCCTGACGTCCGGCACGACCACGCAGCTGATTATCGATACGTCGGGATTCATGACGCTCGGTACCGATGATCTTTAAACCTCCGGCTTCACGTGCATCCTCGTCCAGCTTGATATCGGTACCACGTCCAGCCATGTTCGTAGCGATAGTAACCGCTCCGTGCTGTCCTGCCTGTGCGGCGATCTCGGCCTCCTGCTCATGGAATTTTGCATTCAATACGGTATGCGGAATTCCCTCACGCTTTAACATTCCGCTGATCAGCTCGGAAGTCTCAATCGTGATGGTACCAACCAGAACCGGCTGTCCCTTCTCATGTGCTTCCTTTTGACTTCCTCAACAACTGCTTTGAATTTTTGCTTTCTTCGTCTTATATACCGCATCCTGATACCACGCCGACCTTAAGCCCTAAGAACTCATGAACCTGTCCCATCCACTCAGCATCACGCTTTGCAAGGTAATCATTGACTGTGACAATACACACACCCTTGCCCTCAAGTGCATTAAGGTATGCAGGAAGTGTAGAAACAAGTGTCTTACCTTCACAGTGGAGCTGGACGGAAATATTGTTAAAAATGTTAAATTCACCGGCGGCTGTCAGGGAAATCTTCAGGCAATTCCCCGTCTGGTTGAGGGCATGACTGTTGAAGAAGTGGAACGCCGTATCTCCGGTATTCACTGCGGCATGAAAAACACCTCCTGCGGTGATCAGCTTGCCAAGGCATTGCGCGAAGCCTATGATGCACAAAAAATGCATAATACCATTACCGGATTATGTAAAAGCCTCCCCAGACAGATCTGTCTGGGGGCTTTTTTATCCCCGTACCACCGGCTGCAACTGCTTTCCTTCCAAAGCTGCTGAAATCGTCTCCGGCAAAAGTTCCATTTTGCCACCATCGAATTTGGTTTTTTTCATAATTATCCTGTGCGAATGGCACAAAATAAATATGTTTCGTATTCATCAGCATCCCGATATTTTTAAAACTGGCTCCCAGTGCATCGTTGGTGGATATGGCAATTACCAGTGGTTTGCCATTGCGCATATGCGCTTTGGCAGCCATCAGAACCGGAGTATCGGTGATTGCATTCGCCAGCTTCGCCGCAGAATTTCCCGTACACGGTGCAATCACCATCACATCCAGATATCCCTTCGGTCCGATCGGTTCTGCCTCCTGAAGTGTGCGGATTCCAGGGTTCCCCGTTATGTCACAGACTTCTTCCATAAACTCTTTTGCCGTTCCAAACCGCGTATCACAGTTCTGCGTCTGATAAGAAAAGATGGGAATCACATGTGCTCCCATCTCCGTCAGTCTCTGAATCTCTTTCCTGGTTTTTGCGAATGTACAGAAAGAACCGGTAATCCCATACCCTATATTGCGATTTGATAAATCCATGTCTTTGCCTCTTTCCTGTCCTGCCTGATTTTACTGTGTTCAAGAATTGCATCTGCCAGCACTTTGGCACTGCTCTTTGTCGTATACAGCCCCGGAAGTCCCAATGCCGCCACAACTTTGATTCCATATGCCTCCGCTGCCATCAGATCCGTACCGCCGGGTCTTGATGCAATATCAATGATCACGGCATCCGAATGCATTTCACGGATCATCGGCTCACGGATCACAAGTGCCGGAACCGTGTTTACAACCGTGCGTGCCCCATATGCTTCCTCCGGTCCGTATGAAAAATCGACTGCCTCATGTCCTTCCGTTCGTGCCAGCCGGCGTGCCTCTGCACTCATTGCCAGCACTGTCACTTTTGCTCCCATCGCAGACAAAACCCTGGCGATCTCCCTGCCGCATCTTCCATACCCACTGACAATAATTTTCTGCCCCCGGATAGAATAATCACTGTATTTTAAAATTTCAGCAACCGTTGCTTCTGCTGTAATACATGCGTTGCGATGCACAACCACCGCATCTGTCATCATATCATAATATTCTGTTCCCGCATCCTCACAGCGCTGTCTCCACTCCGGTCCAAAAAACCCCTCCAAACAATATCCAGTCCCGTTCTTTTTTCCCTGTCAGTTCCTCCTTTAATATAAGATTTACATCATGGTTTCTCTCAATCTTCGTAACAGGAACCGGCAGCACCAGATATTTGCTGTTGTCCAGCACTTCCAGTGCCTCTTCCTTTTCCACTCCCCGTCTCCAGTCCAGTCGGTGTATCTTTCCCGGAAGACATGCGGCAAGATTGCTTTGTCGCTGATCCGTAACAAAAATCACGATATTTCCGGTCATATAAAAACGCTCCCTTCCATATAACATATGAAAGAGAGCGTCATAAGGTGCAAGATCGTTCTTACTAAAGTCTGGTCTCTACAAAGATATCGTAGATTGCCTTGATGGCAGCCTCGAAATCGTCATTGCTGACACCAATAATAATATTTAACTCGGAAGATCCCTGGTCAATCATCTTGACATTGATGTTCGCATGGTAGCCAGTGCAGAAAAGATTCTGCCTGCCGTACCGCGGGTAGAGTTCATTCCACGTCCCACGACAGCGATCAGACCCAGATCCGCTTCCAGATCAATCACATCCGGATGGGTCAGACGGCGGATGGAGCTGATCACCTGCTGCTCCTTGCCTTCAAACTCTTCCTGATGCACAAATACGGTCATGGTATCAATACCGGATGGCATATGTTCGATCGAAATTCCGTTTTCCTCAAATGCCTGTAATGCTTTACGGCAGAATCCGACTTCGAATTCATCATGTCTTTGTCAATGCTGACTGCGACAAATCCTTTTTACCGGCAATACCGGTAATCGTGTATTCCGGTTTCTGGCAGGTACTCTCTACGATCAGGGTTCCCTCTGCCTCCGGATCATTGGTATTGCGGATATTGATCGGAATGCCGGCCTTTCGTACCGGGAATACCGCGTCCTCATGAAGCACGGAAGCTCCCATATAAGAAAGCTCTCTTAATTCGCGGTATGTGATCACATGGATCGGCTGCGGATTGTCAATGATACGCGGATCTGCTACGAGACATCCGGATACATCTGTCCAGTTCTCATATAAACTTGCATGACATGCTTTTGCAACAATTGATCCGGTAATATCGGAACCACCGCGGGAGAATGTTTTCACCTTTCCATCCGCACCAATTCCGTAAAATCCAGGAATTACAGCTTTCTCACACTCTGCAAGTTTCTTTGACAGTACCTTATCCGTCTTGTCTGCATCGAGATTTCCTTCTTCATCAAAAAAGATTACGGTTGCAGAATCAATAAACTCATATCCCAGATAATCTGCAATAAGAATACCATTTAAATATTCTCCACGGGAAGCGGCATAGTCCACACCAGCCTTTTCCTTAAAGTTTTTGGAAATTGTCTTAAATTCCTCATCCAGCGTTACTTTCAGTCCGAGTCCATTGATAATGGAATCATAACGCTCTTTGATCTTCATGAGAGGTACACGGAACTCCTCACCTGCCTCTGCTTTTGCATAGCAGGCATATAACATATCGGTAACCTTGGTGTCCCTGGAATTACGCTTTCCAGGAGCACTCGGCACTACATATTTTCTGGATTCATCCGCACGGATAATATCGCCAACCTTGGCAAACTGCTCGGCACTCGCCAGCGAGCTGCCACCAAATTTTACAACCTTAACCATTTTTAACTTTTCTCCTTCAAGAATAATAACTTCTGCTATTATACTTCTACCGTCTGGCTTTCGTCAATTATTTTCTTCCAGATAGATCACATCCGTTGCGATCGTATTACTCGATCCGTCCACCTGCAGAACTCCATAGGATGGCGGTATTCCGTAAGGCGGCTGTCCGATACTTCCCGGATTCATGTAGGTAATACGGTTGTGTTTGTCATAAAAAACCCGGTGGGTATGTCCGAACAGCGCGGCATCGACCTTCCGCTCCTCTGCCGCATATTCCGGATTCAGATATCCGGCTTTTTACATTAAATGTATGTCCATGACAGATCAGTATTTTTTTCCCTTCGATCAGAAGAATCCGTTCCTGAACTTCCTGACGGCAATCACAGTTTCCCGGCACCTGTTCCATCACAGTCATAGGAAATTTCCGGTGCAGCTGTTCTGCATCTGCCCAGCAGTCTCCCAGATGAATGATCATATCCGGATGTAATCGGCCGACTGCCGTAACCATATTATTTACATTTCCGTGCGAATCACTGAGCACCAGAATTCTCTTCATATAAAACATACTCCTTTTCGTTTAAAAAGCAAAAAGACCTTTGCTCCGGCATCCTCGCCAAGGCAAAAGTCTTTTCTCCTTCTCATTTCAGCGATGACTATCCCAGTCGTTTCCACTGCTTACTACATTTGTAGTAGGAATAAAACATGCAGTGTTCCGCCTGCTCACAGCGCTTTGGTGCAGTCTCAATGCTGCACTGGCAGTTTACAATTGCATCTGCCTTCCCCTTACAATTTCCCTTTAACATGACATCGTCTAAAACTTCATCTGACATACTTCTTTTTGCTCCTTATTACTACCAAGTTTTGTTCACGACGGCTTTCATTATACAATATATGGTAGGTAAAGACCATAGGTCAAATCTCACAAATAGACCTGCCTGTTTTGTAAAAATTTTCACTTGACGAAACAGGGAAAATGCGCTAGAGCTCCAGCTTATTTATTAAGTTCAAATTATACTTTTCCACCAATTCCATGCATTTTCTGTAAGAATCCATATCCTGAGTATGTCTCACACAATGGGCATCCAATCCGAGAATCGCTTTATTTCCGACTTCCCCGGCAATCTTCCAGAAACGCTCTGCCGGATAATGCCTTGCCCCTTCTCCCATGCCGAGCATGTTGATCTCCAACGGGATGTCCAGTTCCTTCATTTCTTTGCACAACCGGGTCATCTCCCAGTCGTATACCGAATCCATTCCCTGATAATTCATCAGATCCGGATGGGCAAGATACGCATAGCTTCCGGTCTGCATCCCTTCGATTACGAGATCCACATATCTGCGGATACGGCTTTCATCCTCCGTCTCTGTCCCGGTATACGGTCCGTTTTCTTCCGATCCCAGAAAATGCTGCCCCATGATCATAATCACATCCAAGGTTGCGGAACATCCGCATCTGTTCTTCGTAAAATTCCGGAACATACTCTGCCTCAAATCCTGCATATATTTTTACCTGATCCCGGTACTCCGCTTCGAGCCTTCGGATCGTCTCCACATATTCCGGTGCCTGTTTCATGGTCATCCGGATATTGGATACATATCCGTCCTGATAGGGGCACGGCACATGATCGGAAAATCCAAAAATTTCAATTCCCATGGAAATCGCTGCCTCAATATATTCTCTCTCCGTATCATAGGCATGCTGACACCGCCATGTATGTGCATGATAATTTGCTTTTAAAAAATCCATTCTGTTGTCCTTCATCCGTTTATTCGCCTATCATTTTAACATGGAATACGTTTTATGACAACAAAAGACCGTGTGCATCCTCTCATGCCCACACGGTCTTTTATTATTTCAAATACTCAAATAAATTACTCCCTATTGTTTAAATGAACAATATTTCTATTTTTTTTTTCGACAAAGAACATATATAAGCGCAACGAAAGCAAAAAAGAGCAGTTGCCATTATATGTCGGCTATTTGATTGTGGAATTTTTATGAACATACAAAAAAGTGTTACAATCAGTGCTGGGATTTCTATGATTGATAAAATAATAATAGATGGTAAAAAATCTTTTTCTCCTCCCTTTTTCATATCAATTCCTAACACAGCTGCAATACAAAGAGGAATTATTTCTGACATTAATTCAAAACCATAATTCATATGCAATCTCCTTATTTTTCTTAATGCCCCCACCGCCTAGACCAAGAAACATTTTTTTTCAAAAGAACTTTTCAGAAGAATCAGAATAAAAATCGCCTCTGTATCTATAATATATTTTTCCACTTGAATGACTAACACATCTTTCACCGTCAAAATAAATGCTATCTGGTATGTTTGGAATAAGTCCATCTGCTACAGAATCAATAAACGCCCCTGCGATTACACCAGCATCACCAGCTGCTAAACCAATTGTAGCAACTAATACTGTTGTAACTGCACCTAACGTCCATTTATCAAATTTTAAATTAAAAGTTTCTGTATGTGCTTTATAATTGTAAGCATATAAGGAAATAAAAGATTCCGTATTATTATAGAGTAAAATAGGTGTTACAACGTGTTCCGTTTGTTCCGTTGAAGAAATTTCTTTTTTATCCTTATCTACTTCTACACTGGTAGTATCTAACACAAAGTTATTATTTTCAATTTCTCCATACTCTGTATATAACATAGTTTTCCCATTAACCGTCAAATAATATTTTGCATATATTGATGTTTCGGTAAAATTTTTTCAACCATCTCTATTCCATTAGATATTGTGTTCATTTTTACAGGAGATGCTTGCACTGTTTGACTGAATGTAGTAAATAAAGTAGCAATAACCAGAACCATAGACATTATTTTTTTTGATTTTTTCATTTCTTTTGTTACCTCCATCATTTTAGTCTTATTTAGTCTGCGCGACCTTTTGTAAGTTGCAACTAACATCAGTCTACCACTATTATCAAATATGTCAATGATTTCTCCAAATTTCATCAAATATTAATTAAATATTAAATACATTTTTATATCATTTTCTATTACAAATTCACATCATATATTGTATTACTTTAATCATGGAACATCTGCTGTTCCATGATAATGTTCTCCTGATTTTTCATACTTTCCGACCCACTGTGCTCTGTTTTCATAAAAACAGTACTCCCGCAAGGAAAAAGAAATACGATAGCGGATACCCCGATGTTTATACTCCCAAAAGCCTGGGAAGCCAGTCCGACCACCGTCGTTCCCATAAAGGATGCTCCTTTTCCACAGATATCCATCAGACCAAAATACTCTCCGGAACGCTCCGGCGGAACAATTTTGCAAAATAAGACCGGGACAGTGCCTGAATGCCCCCCTGGAACATTCCCACAAAGATTGCCAGCACCCAGAACTGCCACTGTGCCTTCATAAACACGGCAAAAATGGTAATCCCCATATGCAGCAATACAGATTAAAATCAGCTTTCCGGTATCGTATTTTTCCGCAAGCCTGCCAAACAGAATGGAAAACGGAAATGCAACAAACTGTGTCACAAGCAATGCAAGAAGCAGTCCTGTGGAATCCAAGCCACCACACCGCAACCACGGCAAATGCAATCATCATTCCTGTTTCAAAAGAAAGTCCCATTTTCTGATACCCAAGCACAAAAACAAGACATACAACGAAAGGAATACAGCTTCCTGCATATCCCCAGGCATATCCGATCTGGTTGACCGGATTCGGTCTTAATGGCTTATAGTAAAACAAAATATCCGGTCCGTGAAGTCCGATCAGATACAGCTGTGGATATTTTTCAATGATTTTTCTCTCATTCCCTTCGAGTTCCCTGCGAACCTGCTGTCCAAGCCGGTAAAATGCAGGTAAAATTTATATAATTTGACCTTTTCCCAAACGTAGCATATAATAGGAAAAACCAATGGACATGTATGATTCTTGGGGGGATATCCATGATTACAATGTTAGCGAAAATCTTTATCAAAAACCGTCCGGCAAAAGAACAACGGCAGGCATATGGCACCCTGTGCAGTATCGTTGGAATCTGCTTAAATGTCTGCCTGTTTGCCGGAAAATATTTTGCCGGAATGTTAAGCGGTTCCGTTGCCATCACAGCGGATGCATTCAACAACCTGTCCGATGCCGGTTCCTCTTTTATTACACTAGCCGGATTTCTTTATGCCGGGAAAACTCCAGATTCGGAGCACCCGTTCGGACATGGGAGGTTTGAATATGTGTCGGGATTTGTTGTAGCGATTGCTATCCTGATGATGGGATTTGAACTTTTAAAAACTTCCTTTTCCAAAATTCTGCATCCGGAAGCCGTAGACACAAGTCTGCTTGCCATGGGAATTCTGGTATGCTCCATTCTGGTAAAAATCTACATGTACTGTTACAACCATTATATTGGGAAAAAACTCGATTCGGATGCCATGCAGGCGACCGCCATGGATTCGCTTTCCGACACCATTGCCACCTCTGTGGTTCTGGCAGCCATGATTATTATGCGCCTGACATCCATCAATGTCGATGGATTTGGCGGTCTGCTGGTAGCCATTTTCATCCTCTATGCCGGAATAAAAGCGGTCAAAGACACCATGGATCCGCTTCTCGGAAAAGCTCCGACCAGACATTTGTCCGGGAAATCCGTGCCATTGTCATGTCCCATCCCAAAGTACACGGTATCCATGATCTGATTGTTCATGACTACGGTCCCGGCCGCCGCATGATCACCCTGCATCTGGAAGTTCCGGGGATGAAGATGTCTTTCAGCTCCATGACATGATCGATCACATTGAACGGGAGCTGGATCAGAAACTCGGATGTGAAGCCGTCATCCACATGGATCCAATTGAAACCAATAATGCCGCAATTGCCCAGATGCAGCAGCAGGTAGAACAAAAGGTTCTTGAAATTGACCGCCGTATTACCATCCACGATTTCCGCCTGATCAACTGCGATACCTACACCGGCATTGCCTTTGACGCGGTCATCCCCTATGGTATGCGGATCCGTCCGGAAGACCTGAAGAAAAAATTGAAAACAAGCTTCAGGAAATCGAAGGAAACTACCAGTTTATGATTCATGTGGATCAGAGTTATGTACCTGTATAAAAATAACTGTTCGCAGATTTCCGCGAACCGTTATTACTGACCGCTTTATTTATTGCATGCCTCGTAAGCATCCTGAATGAAAATCTCCTGTGAGTTTACAGGCTCCTCATTGATATGACGGTTGCCTCATAAATGCCTTCGGCATTCTGCTCTTTTCCCTTCTCATCATCTTTCATGATGGTATCAAAGATATACCGGATGCGCTCCCGGATTGCAGGATCATAAACCGGAGCTGCCACTTCCACGCGGCGCACCGTATTTCTCGTCATAAAATCGGCAGATGCAATGTACATCTTTTCCTCATCCCCCACACCAAAACGATAAATTCTGGAATGTTCGAGATAACGTCCAACAACGGAAATCACCCGAATATTTTCCGTCACGCCCGGAATCTGTGGCTTCAGGCAGCAGATGCCCCGCACAATCAGATCAATCTTTACACCGGTCTGGGAAGCCTCAATCATCTTATCAATCAGAACTTTATCCGTCAGGGAATTAATCTTAACCCCGATATAAGCCTCTTTTCCCGCTTTTTTTATTTGCAATCTGCCCGTCCATCATCTGAAGAACTTTGTTCTGCAGGCATTTCGGTGCAACCAGAAGTTCCGAAACCTCATCCACCGTTTCTCCCTGCTGTAATGCAAGAAACACTTTTGCTGCATCGGCACCGATTGCCTGATTTGCGGTAATCAATGACAGGTCCGTGTACAGTCTTGAAGTTTTCTCGTTGTAATTTCCGGTTCCAATCTGCGTGATGTACGCATAACTGTCCCCTTTTTTTCTGTGTGATCAGGCAAAGCTTCGAATGTACTTTGTAATCGCCCAGTCCATACAGAATCTGGCAGCCGGCATCTTCGAGCCGGTGCGACATCTCAATGTTATTTGCCTCGTCAAACCGTGCCCGCAGTTCCACAAGTACCACCACTTCTTTTCCGTTTTCCGCTGCCTCAATCAGCGCATCAATGATCTTGCTCCGGTCTGCGACACGATACAATGTCATTTTGATGGATACCACATCCGGGTCTTCCGCAGCATCATTTAACATTTTGATAAACGGTTTCATGCTCTCAAACGGATAGGAAAGCAGAACATCCTTTTTTTCCACCTGTGACAGGATGCTTTCATGCATGGGTAATGCCGGAGTCTCCCGCGGACTTCTCTTTTCATAGAACAGTTCTTTCTGGTCACGCAGATAATTCTGCAGCGTAAAAACAAACGAAAGATCCAAAGGTGTCTTTACATTGATGATATGACTGGTTCCAATTTCGAGGAAATTTGACAGTTCCCGTTTTGCTTCATCATTGATCTTACGGCTCAGTTCCACCCGGACGGGATCCAGACGGACACGTTTTTTGATAAGCTGCTCCATCATATCCCGGTAATCCATATCTTCGTCATACAGATCATGTGCATCAATATCTGCATTCCGTGTCACACGCATAATGGATTTCTCGCGAATGGTATATTTCGGATACAATTTTGAAATAAAATGCAGAATCAATTCCTCAGACAGCATAAAGCATCCCGGTCTGGTCGGTATCTCAATCAGACGTTTGAACACACTGTTGGAACACGGAACAATTCCGGTCTTTTTCTTTCCTTTCTGTGATGTCAGGAGCACGATTGCATACAACTGCTTATTTGCAAGGAATGGAAACGGCTGCTGCTTTCCAATGACCATCGGAGATAAAAACGGTGCAATATGTGCATCAAAATATTGTTCAAGAAGTCTTCCTTCTTCATTGGAAAGACGGTTAAAATTGATAATCCGAATCCCCTTTGGCTCAAGTTCTCCCGTGAGCTGTTCATAAATTTTTGCCTTTTTCTTTTCCAGCAGACAGACACGCGCTAAAATTTCTTTTACCTGTTCCTCACTGGTCATTCCGGTCTTGTTTTCAATTACCTTTTCTTTTGCGTTCATCTGCATCATGAGTGTTCCCACACGCACCATGAAAAACTCATCCAGATTCGTCTGGTAAATGGATGCAAAAGTCATGCGTTCTGCCAGCGGTACCCGCGGATTTCCCGCTTCATTTAAAACCCTCTCGTTAAATTGCAGCCATGACAATTCTCTGTTTGTATAACATTTTTCGGTCCTCTTCATTTGATTGGTCTCCTGTCTTTTTCTCCTCTGCCGGATTATATTTTCTGCCCGTTTCAGCTGCCCCGCCAGCTGATGTAGAAACCGATTCCATATGTGCATGCCCTAATCCTTTGCAAAAAATGCCTGCATAGTTACATTTTCCTTTGCTACCTCCACAAGATTTACACAACTGTTTCCAATCCGGTCAATATTATGGAGCACATCATTAAACGGAATGGTAAGTTTGGAATCGCACTTTCCCTTTCCCACTCTGGCAATATGGTTTTTGCGCATTTTTTCACCCAGCTGCATGATGTCTTCTTTTTGCCGCATCAGTTCTTTGATATCCATATTCACATCCCCGGAAATCGCCTGAATGCAGCTTACGTAAATCATCTGGATCTGTTCCATTGCCTTTTTCAGTTCTTTCAAAGCATCTTTGGAATACTTATGTTTTCCTTTATTCTGTTTTGCCACGGTTTCCATGATTTCCCTCGTCAGCTGCCCGATCCGGTCAATATCACAGAGAATATACTGCATACCGGCACTTTGTGATGCCTGTTCCTCGGTCAGCACACCTCCGGAATACAGTGATGCAAAATAATCATTGACCGAAGCATACAGCTTCTGCAGTATTTTCGCCTTTTCTTCTACAAGTTCTGCATTTTCTTTATCAATCTTTCCGTTTCTGTACTGCAGTTTTCCGATCATTTCATCTACAAGTTTTGCGCAGTACATTACTTCTTTTGCAACCAGCTGCAATGCTGCTGCCGGCTGTGCAATCAGCTTGTTATCCAGATATTTCGGATTTTCAGCTACTTCGACTTCCGTTTCCTTTCCCTTTCCATCCGGTACAAGTTTCATCACAATCTTTACCATCAGAGGAATGAGCGGAATCCAGATCAGCGTCATGACAAGGTTAAATCCGGTATGTGCATTTGCAATCTGCCGTGAAATCACATCAATTTCGTTTCCCTTCGGCGAAATGAACTGAATCAGGGCTGCATACGGTTTTACAAGAAACAGGAATAAAATTGCTCCCGAAATATTAAATACACAATGGGCAAACGCCGTCCTTCTGGCATCTTTTGGCTGTCCGATTGACGCAAGCACTGCCGTAATTGTAGTTCCGATATTGTCACCGAGGAGAATCGGGATGGCACCTGCCAGTCCGATGATACTGGTCACACCGTCCGGTCCTGCCTGGGCTGCAAAATTCTGTAATACGGCAATCGTTGCACTGCTGCTCTGTACAACAAGTGTCATAACGGCACCCACGCATACCCCAAGAATCGGAATATGGGATACTTTTCCAATCATGTTGACAAAGAATGCACTGGATGCCAATGGTTTCATGACATCGCCCATAGTCTCAATTCCCAGGAATAAAAGACCGAATGCAAATATTGTCTGTCCGATATTTTTCACCTTTTCTTTCTTTGAAATAAAAGAAATAAGAAATCCCGCAAAATGAACAGATAAATATAATCCGTTATTTTAAATGCAATAATCTGTGCCGTCATGGTCGTACCGATATTGGCACCGAGAATAATGGAGATCGCCTGTGGCAGCGACATCAGTCCTGCACTGACAAAGCCGATTGTCATAACCGTTGTTGCGCTGCTGCTCTGTAACACCGCTGTCGTCAAAGCACCTGCAAGTACACCAAGAATCGGATTTTTTGTAAGCAGGGCAAGGATTTTCTTCATCTTTTCCCCCGCTGCTTTCTGCAGGCACTCGCTCATCATATTCATGCCGTAAATAAAGATTGCCAGACCTCCGACCAGTCCGAAAATAATTTTCATCGTCTCGTTCACTTATGGTTCCTCCCCATTTCTTTTCATAAACTTTACACTCCGTATACTTTTTTTCTGAGATTGTAATAAGTTTATCATCGGAGTGTAAAATCAAACCATCCCAGAATGTAAACCCTGTGTAAAATTTCTGTAATGCTGTAAAATTGCTGTAAACTTGCGTAAAGTCTGTAAAATCCCTGTAAATCGGTATTTTCACGTTCCATGGCATGAAACCCATTGTAAAAATATTTCCACAATGCTAGAATAAAATAGTTACAAAGGAAAATGTTTTGGAAAGGGAAAACACTATGCTATCATGTCCAAACTGCGGAGGAAATCTCAAATTTGACATTCCTTCCCAGCAACTCTCATGCGAGCATTGTCACACACTGTTTGATCCTTATGATTTTGACGGGAAAACAAGTGATGCCGAAGAATCAAAGACATTCGACGCAGATTACGAGGTCACGATCTTTACCTGTCCGCAGTGTGGCGGTGAAATCTTAAGTACCGACAATGCAGCTGCCGGTTTCTGCAGTTTCTGCGGAGCCTCCACGATTCTTTACAGCAGAATCAGTCACGAAAAACGGCCAATTATATTATTCCGTTCCAGAAGACAAAGGAACAGTGTAAGGAAGCGTACGCACGCCGTATGAAACATTCCATTTTTGCGCCAAAAGAACTCCGCGATCCTTCTTATATCGATAGTTTCCGCGGAATTTACATGCCTTACTGGGCATTTTATATCTCCCAGAAAGGTTCTCTCTCGCTCAATGGGAAAAAAAAGACTTCCCGCCGCGGTGATTATATTATTACCGATCACTACGCACTTACCGGGGATCTGGATGCCTACTACAAAGGTCTTTCCTATGATGCCTCATCCTCTTTTGATGACAATATCAGTGAAGAACTGGCTCCTTATAATTTAAAAGGCATGCAAGCCTTTACCCCCGCCTATTTAAGCGGATTTTACGCGGACACTTCCGATGTGGATGCAAAAAGTATATCAGGGCGATGCCGAATACACTGCATCTGCGGAAACAACCGAGCGTATTGCTTCTGACGGGACATTTGCCGATTTTACCATGGATACCATCCGTCCTGAACAGCTCCATACAAAAACAGAAACCATCGACAGCACCATGTTTCCGGTATGGTTTCTATCCTACCGCAAAAAAGACCGTGTCGCTTATGCAACGGTCAACGGACAGACCGGACTGGTCGTTACGGATATCCCGATTGATCCGAAGCGTTATCTGCTCGGTTCGCTGCTTCTGGCAATTCCGATCTTTGCTCTTTTGGCATGGTCGGCATTTTTACAGCCCTCTTCCTGGTAATGACTACCCTGCTTTTGTCACTGCTTTCCATCGGTGTCTATTGTTACGAATGCGTTTCTATCCACCAAAAAGATACCGGGGCAAATGACCGGGGCAAAATGTTCATCCAATCGAAGAAAGCTTCTGCTGCAGACAAACCGAAAACCCCTGAAGCCCAGCCGAAGCCTGCCGCAAAAACAAATCCGCTTTGCTGGATTCTTCCGCTCTGTGCTGCGGTACTTTCGTTTGGGATATGGTTCCTGCATCCGGTATCGGATCTCTACTATTACGGAGCCGCAATTCTTTCCATGGCTGCCATCCTCGTGTCGTTCATCAGTATTATCCATGCGTATAATCTGTTGTCCACCCGCCGGCTGCCACAATTTGACAAACAGGGAGGTGATGACCGTGCGTAACATAAAACGTATCCTTACGGCATTTGTATTTTGTCTGATACTCTCCGCCAGCACCATACCGGTTTGTGCATCCGCAGTTTCCGCTTCCAATGAGGAAACCGGCTACGTTTATGTGCTGGATGATTCTGCCGATTTTCTGACAGACTCCCAGGAAAACAGTCTGCAAAAGCAGCTGTATGATCTGACCGCATACTGTAATGTGGCTTTTGTAACCACAACCGAACACAGTAAATCTTCCACCGAAGATTTTGCTGCAGATTATTTTGATGATGTCTTTGGTCCGCATGCCAACGGTACGATCTTCGTCATTGACCGCTGCCTGAATGAGATTTATCTCTACAGCGATGGACAGGCGCACAAAATCATCACCAATTCCCGCGCACGTTCGATTACCGATAACACTTATACCTACGCGCGCGACAAAGATTATTACACCTGTGCCAATAAGACATTTGCCCAGATAGAAACGCTGATGCAGGGCAAACGAATTGCAGAACCGATGCGCTACCTCTGCAGTGCGCTGCTGGCCATTGTTGCTGCACTGTTTCTCAATCTCTTTTTCGCGCTGTGGAGTTCACGTTCCCACAAGGCAGACCGCAGACAGGTGATGACCGGATTATATGCACAGATGCAGATCAATAACCCACGCACACAATTTATCAACCAGACGCGCACCTACAGTCCGGTATCTTCCGGCAGCAGCGGCGGTGGTGGCGGCCACTCCGGTGGTGGCGGCGGTCACAGTATATAATCCTGTAGAAAATGCGCATTTGTGGTAAAACAGTGTTTTAAAAAATGCGCATTTGTGGTAAAATAACAATATAAAAAATGCGCATTTGTAGGAGATGTTTATGTTTAAGCGAAAAAATATATGACAAGCTCTTAGCCTGGAAGCAGGAATCTGCAGGAAAAACAGCACTATTGATAGAAGGAGCCCGTCGAATTGGGAAATCTACTGTTGTGGAAGAATTTGCGAAAAATGAATATGACAGTTATATTCTGATTGACTTTTCCACGGCATCCAAAAATGTCCGTGAACTTTTTGAAGATGTTTCCGATTTAAATTATCTGTTTTTACAATTACAATTTCAATACAGAACCGATCTGATAGAACGAAAATCACTGATTATTTTTGATGAAGTACAACTTTGCCCACTGGCAAGGCAGGCAATTAAATCGCTGGTCAAAGATCATCGCTATGATTACATTGAAACAGGTTCCCTGATTTCCATCAAAAAAATGTGCAAAATATACTTATTCCAAGCGAAGAGCGAAAAATAAGTATGTTTCCGATGGATTATGAAGAGTTTTTATGGGCGCTAGGCGATACCACAACTCCGGTTCTTTTGCAAAAATTATTTACCGCTCAAAAACCGGCAGGCGAGAGCATGAATCGAAAACTCCTTCGGGATTTCCGTCTATATATGCTTGTTGGGGGAATGCCACAGGCTGTAAATGAATATCTCCAGACAAATAATTTTAGAAAAGTCGATACCATAAAACGTGATATTTTAAATCTTTATGAGGATGATTTTAAGAAAATAGATGCAACCGGAAAACTCTCTCTTTTATTTGACTCCATTCCAGCACAGCTGAACAAAAATGCTTCCCGCTATCAGGTATCCAGCGTTCTCTCCAATGAAAGAGCTGACACAATTTTAGAACTGATTGCAGAACTGAAAGATTCAAAAACTGTTCTTGTATCCTATCATGCAAATGATCCAAATGCCGGCATGGCAACCAACAAAGATTTATCAAAATTCAAGTTGTTTCTCTGTGATACCGGATTATTTACGACTTTAATGTTCAAAGATAAGGATTTTACAGAAAATATTATTTATGAAAAACTTTTAAACGACAAACTTGGAACGAATCTTGGATATCTGTATGAAAATGTCGTGGCACAACTTCTGCACTCCAATGGAAACGAGCTGTTTTACCATACATTTATGAACAAAACCTCACATCATAACTATGAGGTCGATTTTCTTCTTGCACAAAAAAATAAAGTTTGCCCGATAGAAGTAAAATCATCCGGTTATAAAACACATAAATCTCTGGATGCATTTTCACTGAAATATTCCGACCGTATTCTACAGAAATATCTGGTATACACCAAAGATTTCTGCAAAGACGGCGATATTATATGTCTTCAATTTATATGGTTCCTTTTATAAATCAGAGCAGCTTCCGCAGCCCCTTCGGGTAATGATTCTTCATCACAAAACCGCAAGCTTGCCCCAGCCGAGGCTGTATCCATCTACCGTGATCAGATACCAGCCCTTCTCCCCTTCTGCTGGAAACGTCTGCCCGGCCAGATACGCGCGTGCTTCATCCACAGACAGATTCCAGCTGTGGCATGCTTCCTGCGGAGAAATTGCAAGTGCCAGTGCGTGTGCCGGTTCCAGCCGGTTCTTTTTAACCGTACCTAAATGCAGGCCGGACGCAGCACATGCAGCCGTCTGGTTGCCGGCATATGTTCCGGCATCAGATACAGCTGCTCTCCAAAAAGAAACAGCCGCCCGGCATCATCTGCCGGTATCTTTCCAAGAAACTCCTGTAATCCTGCAAGATACGCTTTTGCTTCTCCCTTTGCTAGCGGTTTTTCTTCTCCATTCGCACAATATCCCCGGTAATTTTCCGAAACGGTTCCCTCTTTTTCCAGAACCGCAACGAAATGTCCCTCTCCGTGCAGATGATGCGGAAATAACCGGATCGTATCTCCTATCTCCGCTGCCGGATGTTTTGTCCATGCCGCTACACCGTCTGCCATTCCCGGATATTTTTTCACCGGCACAATATGAAACTGCGGATGCTGTTCCAGAAAACGGCTGATCGTTCCCTCGTTTTCCTCCGGTGCAAAGGTACAGGTAGAGTAAACCATACGTCCCCCGGCCGGAGCATGGAGGCTGCACATGCAAGAATTTCCTGCTGCCGCGCCGCACAGATCTGAACATTCTCAGGACTCCACTCCTCACATGCCTGTTCATTTTTGCGAAACATTCCTTCCCCGGAACACGGGGCATCTACCATGATCCGGTCAAAATATTCCGTAAACATTCCCGCAAGTGTCTGCGGACTCTCGTTTGTCACCATCACATTTTTACACCCATCCGTTCCATGTTCTCGGAAAGAATCTTTGCCCGCGCCGGATGAATCTCATTGCTGACAAGGAGCCCTTTCCCCTGCATCGCTGCCGCAATCTGTGTACCTTTGCCCCCCGGTGCCGCACATAAATCCAGAACTTTTTCGCCCGGCTGCGCATCCAGATATGCAGCCGGTGCCATGGCACTCGGCTCCTGAATATAATACGCGCCCGCCTCGTGATACGGATGTTTTCCCGGCTGATCTTCCTTTTCGTAATAAAACCCGTTCGCTTCCCATGGCACCGGCTGCAGGTGAAAGGAAGTTTCCTCAGCAAACCGATTCCGGTCAGTTTTTGACGGATTGATCCGCAGTGCCTGATAACGCGCATCTTCGTAACTGTTTAGAAATGCCGGGTATTCTTCCTCCAGCATTTGTTTCATTCGATCTAAAAAAAGTTGTGGAAGCATATCATTTCTCCTAAATTTCTCCTAAAGTTTTCCAAAAAAACTTGGCAAAATATCCAACAAATAGTAAAATATAAACATGATACAACGAAAGTACATGAGAACAAGACAATTAAAACCGGGCATGAAGCTCGATCATCCGGTCGTTGACCGTCTGGGACGTAATCTCGTTGCCAGAGGTGCCGAACTGGATGATTATATGATTGATTCCCTGTTGAAACTGGGTATTATGTCTGTTTACATCCAGGAGGGGAAGAAGAGGAAAATCCTGAACAGGTTCCTACTTCTCCGGAAGCAGAAAAAAATATCGAACGGCTCCGTACCGAAGACCGCGCAAAAGTTACCCTTTCTGCCAGTATCCGTGAACGTGTGTCTACCGGTATCCAGTTTATCTACAACAATACGACCTCCGAGGAAATGGTTGCCACCACAGAGAGCATTGCCGATGACCTGATGCGTTCCATTAAAAGCAATGATGCCATCGCAATTGATATCTCCACGCTCAAAACCAGTGACGAATACACCTTCAAACACAGCGTGGATGTAGCAACCATTTCCATGATCGTTGCCAAGCAGCAGGAACTCTCTCCCGAAGAAGTACGGGAAATCGGTGTCTGTGGTTTGCTGCACGACATTGGAAAAACCAAAATTCCAAATGCTATCTTAAACAAACCGGGCAAACTTGATGATGATGAATTTGCCATTATGCGGCAGCACTCGACATACAGTTACAACATGATCAAGGATCGTCCGGAATTTTCTCCGGCTGTCTGCCTTGGTGTTTTGCAACACCATGAAAAGATCAATGGAAGCGGATACCCGATGGGTGTGTCTGCGGAGAAAATCTGCCCCTATGCCAAGATTCTGTCCGTAGCGGATATCTATGATGCCCTGGTTACCGAACGCCCCTATAAAAAAGCCTATTCCCAGAGAGATGCTGTGGAAATGATTATGTCCATGACCATGGAACTCGACATAACTGCCATGAAGAGCTTCCTTGAAAGCATGATTCTATATCCGGTAGACAGCATCGTGGAACTGAGTAACGGCGAACAGGCGCGTGTGGTCAAAAATATTCCGCACTATATTCTCCGTCCTGTGGTTGTCGGGCTTACCAGCGGTAACGTTTACAACCTTGGAGAAGATATCAATTGTGCCAATATCATCATTCTTTAAACAACAGGGAACAGCTTTCGCTGTTCCTTTTTTATGTGTTACCTCTTCACTTTCAAAAGGCTGTGCCGTCTCCGGCAGAAACGCATCGTAAATATCCACATGATCATAGATACAGCGCCAGCTACTGGTGGACCCTGCAGTCACACAGATATACTCTTTTCCATCCGGTGTCTGTGCCATACTTGCCGCACAACTTCCGGACTGATTCACAAAGCCTGTCTTTGCCCCGATAATTTCACTGTGTGTATCCTTATCTTCAATTCTCCGCAAAAACCAGTTGGATATTGTAATCCCATCCGGATGTGGTTTGGATTTTGATGTCGTATAGGTTCGCGTTCCAAGAACTTCCCTGCACAGATCATTGTCCATTGCGGCTTTTAAAATCATTGCCATATCATACGGCGTACTGTAATGGTCATCATTGTATATGCCGACACAGTTGGTAAAATGTGTGGTCTCCGACAATCCCATTTTTTCCAGTTCCTGATTCATCATATCCACAAATGCTTCCTGTGAACCGGCCACATAAGTTGCCAGAGAAACCGCAGAATCTGCCCCTGATGGCAAAATGGTTCCATAAAACAGATCCCTTACCGTTACCTGCTCATCCACTTCGTATCCGGTATTGCTGCAGTCATTACTATAACTGAAATCTGTGGCATCAATACTGATGGTAACCAGCTCGTCCAGCTGCTCTGGCTTAATATTTTCCGCTGCTACCAGCACGGTAAAGATTTTGGTCATAGATGCTGGAATCATACGTTTTAATGCATCTTTTCCAGCCAGAATCGTTCCGGCATCCACATCAATGAGAATTCCCTGCTTGCTAACAACGGACTTCGGAAGCGATTTTGTCTCTGCGGTCTCCGTAGCGGAATAATCAAATACTTCCTCTGTTTCCGTCGGTATTTCCGATGCCTGCTCCTGCTGCGTCGGCTCAATCATCTTTGGATCTTTTTGTTCTTTCCCTTTTTCCCCAGCACAACTGCCAATACCAGAACAACTGCTAAAATTATAACTGCTACAACGGCTATGTACCATCTGTTTTTTCGTTTCTGCATTTTCTTATCTCCTGTCCTGCCTGAATTGCTCTTTTGTATCATAGCACTTTTCGGCTATAAATTGCAATCCATCAGATACAAACGAGACGCAAAATCCGGAAAATACCGTACGTTCTCATTATACCCGGTGCCTCCGAATGCCGGGTGCAAATGTACACCTCCATACATCAGGGCATCCCCGTATGCACAGAAATCCTCCGTTTCCCCATCCATCTTTACAAATTTTGCCAGCAGATGATGTGTCACAGAATCCGGGCGGATATGTACCGGAGCAACCGTGTTGACCAGATCCCCAAACTCCAGAATACTGTACGTTAACGCGCGGTTGGTAAAATGGTACCGTTTCTCTTTTGCAAGTCCTTTGGGATAATACGCATGAAACTGTGTATTCGGTTCCGCAAGTTTCTGCATCAGCATGCCGACTGCCTGTGTCTGATCTTCTGAAACACAGGTCCATTCTGTGAGATTTCCGTCAGCAAATGTCCGCCCACGATAAAATGTGCCCTGCTGCAATACACTACGCCACTTCCTGTACAGTGCAATCTGAGCCCTGATCTCCTCAAGTTCCTCTCTGGTACAGTCACAGAAATTACATTCATACCCCAGCACTGCGAATGCGGCAACTGCAAAGCGGGTCGTAAGCGGTGTCCGGCGCAGCGTCTGATGGTTCGGACACGCAGATACATGTGCACTCACCGTCGAGAGCGGATACCCGTAACTGTAATTTGTCTGTATGTCCGCCCTGCAACAGGCATCTGTGTCATCGCTTCCCCAGATCTGTGGAAAATAGCACAAAATGCCGGGATCAAAACGGTTTCCGCCTGCTGCACACCCTTCAAATAAAATTTCCGGAAAACGACGGGTCAGTTCCTCCATGCACCGGTACAGTCCCAGCACATAACGATGTGCCACCTCTCCCTGCTGTGCAGCCGGCAGACTCTGTGAATAATAATCGGAAAACGTCCGGTTCATATCCCACTTCACATAAGAAACCGGTGCCGAAGAAAAGACCTTTGTCATACTGGCAATGATATACTCCTGCACTTCTCTCCTGCCAAGATCCAGAATTCTCTGGTTTCGTCCTTCTGCATGTGGTTTTCCGGGAATTTCAATGGTCCAGTCCGGATGCTTCCGGTAAAGGTCACTGTCCACGCTCACCATCTCCGGCTCTACCCAGATTCCAAAAGAAAGCCCCAGATCTGTAATTTTTCTGGCAAGGCGCGATAAGCCGCCGGGCAGTTTTTTGTATTCGGCACCCAGTCTCCCAACGAAGAAGTGTCATCGTTTCGTCTGCCAAACCAGCCGTCATCCACCACAAACAATTCGATTCCGGCATCTTTTCCCGCCTTTGCCAGCTTTAAGAGCCTGCTCTCACTGATATCAAAATAGCAGGCCTCCCAGCTGTTTAAAAGTACCGGGCGCGGCCTGTTTTCCAATATCCCGCACGATATGCTCCCGGATAAACGCATGCATCCGCCGGCTCATGCCTCCCCATCCATCCGGTGCATAGGTCATAAAGGCCTCCGGTGCCTGAAACTGTGCTCCCGGCTCCAGTTTCCACGAAAATTCCCGTGGATTGATCCCCGTAAGAAGCCGGAGTTTTCCAAAACTGCTGACCTCCGCAGTCTCACAGTGATTTCCACTGTAGATCAGATGAAATCCGTAACAGTCTCCCCGATCTTCTCCCGTTTTCGGACGGCTCAGCATCACAAACGAATTTGCCCGGCTCGACGTGGTTCCGGTAAAAGAATCATTGACAATTCTGCCACCGGTCAGCGTCTGGTCACAGCGGTGCATCTCCCGCGCCCATGCGCCGCGAAATGTCGTAAAAATATAATCACTGTCATCAAAATCCAGCTGCAGACTCATCAGACGGGTAAGCTGTACATCCTGACTGCTGGCATTGACAATCTTCGCACTCCGTCCGATCACATCTGCCGCCTCATAGACATAGTAGTAGAGCAACAGCTTCAGATCATACTGCCGGTCCTAATTGTCACACACAGCTGCTGCACTTCTCCCGCACTTCCATAGGAACCCGGAAGTCCGTCCAGCGCATCTTTTTCCCCGGTAATAACGGCATCTTCATAGCGGAAATCCAGAGTCTTTGCCCCATCATAAAGAATAGCCTCAACAAACGGCTCACGGATATCGCCCTTTCCGTACGAAGACATTTCCAGCCGCACATCCTCCAGCGAAAAACCGGCATGCTCTTTTTCACAGATATTCACATTTCCCGGTGCAAACACATGCTTTTCCACAAGAATTTCAAGATCATCCGGATGCTCGATATGAATAGTTCTCCCGTAATACAGATGCTCCGGATGTCCCCCCGGCAGAATGGAAAATGCATATGTTGTATGTGCCGTATCCAGTACGAATGCCTGTCCAATTTTACGAATCATAGCTGTCATCCTTTCTTTTAGCAGTTCTCCTGATTTTAATTGCTGCATTAATCTCCTGCAGCTTTTTCTCTGTCAAAATATATTTTTTCCGAAATACCAATACCGCGATGAAAAGACCGATCATCGGAATTCCCGCCATCGTCAGCCGCAGTCCCAGCACCGAAGAATCCGCTGCACGCGCAACAACCGCCGCACTTGTATCCTGCTTGAGGTTACAGAGAGACAGACAGACCGCTGCGATCAGCACGGCAACTCCCGAAGCCAGTTTCACAACAAACGTCTGCATGGAAAAAATCACACTTTCATCACGGCGGTGATTTTTCATTTCCCCATAATCTACCGTATTTGCCAGAAATACTGTGGTAAGCACGGTCAGCATGCCAAATGCCGCAAAGATCAAAAAGCCCGGCACCACCAGGGCTCCAAGCGCAGTATGACCGCCAATCATCAGCACAAGCAGAATCGCATACCCTGCGATTGCCATTCCAAAACTCAGGTAGAACACACGGATACTGCTCATAAACTTCCGCAGCAGCGGAAACAATACCATCATGGACAAAATCTGTACCGCTCCGCCAAATGTACTGAAAAGTGTATAGCTGTTATACCAGCTCTCCCCACTCACATCATACTTGAAAAAATACAACAGCAGATTGGACGTAATATACAAAGAGCAGTTAATCAGTACAATGGTGATGACAACCGTCATTGCCTGATCGTTGTGAATCAGCGCCGAAAACATCTGCCGTACGGTCGGCGTTTCCATATGAACCGTGGATTTTTCCCGGATCGTCAGACAGGTGATCGTAATAAACAGCACAAACAATACCGCAACAATAAGTGCAAACCAGCGGAAACCCGTGCGCTCATTTCCCTGTCCCAGCATATACACACATTTCATCGTAATAATCGTGACGAGAGCGGAACCGACACCCGAACAGGAACGCGCCATAGTTGTTAACTTTTCGCGCTCTTTTCCGCCTTCTGTAAATGCCGGAATCATCGACCAGAAAGGAATGTCCATCATGGTATAGGTGACTCCCCACACAATATAGGTAATGGCTGCATATGCCACAATCCCGCTTCCATTCCATGCCGGCGGTGCGGCAAACATCAGATACAGCACGATCGCATTGCACAGGGTTCCAACCAGAAGCCATGGACGGAATTTTCCCCAGCGTGTTCTGGTTTTTGCAACAATCACTCCCATAATCGGATCGTTAAATGCATCAAACACCCGCGCTGCCATGAGAATAATTCCCATTGCCATCGCACTTACTCCGAGAACATCCTGGTAATAATACAGAATATAGCTCGCCGAAAGCATATATACCATATCTTTTCCGACAGCCCCCAGGCCGAATGCCGTTTTTTCTTTTGCTGATAATTTCATTGTATTTCCCCTTACTCTTCCCGTGCCACCTGAAAATGTTCACAGATTTTCCCTGTCTGCGCATTTTCAATTGTCAAAATTCCTTCTCCGGCCTGTCCGGTCGTCTTTACATAAGTACCGCCCATACCTCCCTGTAAACATATGGTCTTTGGATGATCAGTTCCAGAACACCTTTCACTTCAAACTGCACCGGTTCATTGACAAATCCCAGCACATTTCCATTTTCATCCAGTGCCCGGATACGAACCGCCGCCATATCATAGGTTCTGCCTTCGGTCAGGTTATGTGCACTTACCTTCACCTCCAGATGTGCCTGCTGCATCGGCTCCTTGATCACGGTCTTTACCACTTTTCCGTCCCTGACAGCCTCAAACTTATAGACCGTGGAAGTCGTCCCCCAGTCCCCGACATAACGTGTGTAAAGCGCAACCGCATCCTTTGGTTTCATGTGATAGCAGACCATCAGCCGCAATGCCAGAAGGTAGAACTTTGCCGGAAGATTGTTCAGCCCGTAATACGCCGTCATGTTAAGCAGCTGCCCTATCAGTCTGGCCTGTTTCGGTTTCATCGGCTCATTTTCGACAATCGCATTTCCGATAAAGTCATTCACAGGAATCGGTCCATGCGCCAGTGCACGATATGAGTCCTCCCGATGATACTCTTTGATTAATTTAGAGTTTTTGTACATCCGCACGGCATCCGCATTTGTAATCATCCAGTTTCCGCTGCGGTTTCCGCCCGGATGCTCTCCGATATCCATCGAAGAACTCAGTTCTAAAACCGGTGTATCTTCCTGCTGACTGCTATACACCGCCGCCGCAAGTTTCGGGTTGCGGAACATATCCATCACGCCATGGTAACAAATGCGATCACCGCTGCCGAAATCCTTGTGCGTATTATAATCAAACATACACCAGCCAAAGCTTCCAGCAATATCCGGCTCCTGTGCCACCGCATTTAATACATTTGCATGACGGATTGCATGCTCCGTCCGGTGTTCCTCATCGTCAAACGGCTTGGTCGGAAACATATGCCCGTTATACTCACTGATCAGATACGGTTTTTTCATATCCGGTGTAACTTTTCGTTTCGGATTACACCCCGGATGTCTGCCATCGTGAAGAAAATCGTTGTATGTATAAACATCCTCCAGAAGATGGCTTTTCTTTAGCATCCGCACTCCGCCGGTTGCACGTGTATCGTCCAGTTCATGTGCCACCCGGTTTGTTTCCCTGTAAAAAACATCGTCATCCTGCGATTCATTAATGCGCACGCCCCAGAGAATAATGGAAGGATGATTGCGGTACTGCACGATCATTTCCTTTAAATTCTGCACCGCCTGCCGCTTCCATTCTTCACCCCCGATGTGCTGCCAACCCGGAAACTCGGTAAACACAAGCAGACCGATTTCATCACAACGACGGATAAAATCCTGCGACTGCGGATAATGGGAAGTGCGCACAGCATTCACGCCAAGTTCTTTTTGAGAATATCGGCATCGAAAATCTGCATGGATGCCGGCGCTGCATATCCCACATACGGATAACTCTGGTGACGGTTTAACCCACGAAGCCGCAGTTTCTTTCCGTTCAGATAAAAACCATCTTTTCGGAATCCGGCTTCCCGAAACCCTGTGATATCCACACGCGCATCTATCATTTCCCCATTTTTCCACAAACTTGTCCGGATTTCATACAAATGTGGATTTTCCGGTTCCCACAAACAGATCTCCTGCACTGGAAAAACGGTTTGCACATTTGTCTGTTTTACCGGCTTTTTTCCCAGGGGACTATATGCACCCTCGCCTTTTTGCGGATTTCCTGCTGCAACGTTATCCCATCCGAAATATTCTGTACCGTAATCTCTGTAGTCACCTGCAGAGGATGTATCTGTGGCTTGATAAATACATCTGCGAGATGTGTCTTATTTCTCACCTGCACATAAACCTCACGATACATCCCGCCAAAAGTCATGTAATCTATGGCATATCCGAACGGCGGAATATTCAAATTTTCCCGGCTGTCGACACGCACCGCAAGTACATTGTCCTCCCCATATTTCAGGTATTTTGCAATTTCCACAAAAATGCCGTATAACCGCAATGGTGCGCTTTCACTTCTGTCCCATTGACATAAACAACCGCATCATGCGCCACGCCCTCAAAGGTCAGTTCCACACTTTTCCCCTGCCACGCTTCCGGCGCCATAAAATGTCTGCGATATCCACACAGCATCTGATACGCATGCTCATCAAAGTAATGATACGGAAGCTCTTTGCAGGTATGCGGCAGCCGCACATCCTCCATCTCATTTTCCGGATATACTGCCTCTTTCATGGCTTCTTCCCATGTTTCGGCAAATTTCCAGTCATTGTTCCAATACAACCTCTCCATGCTTCTTTATGCTCCCCTTTCGTTTTACCTCTCCGAAGCAATTCCATACATCAGAATCCCGACAACCTCCTGCAATGCCTGCGCATAAGTAATTTCATTCTGCAGCAGGATACCGCGCTGGAAAAACTGCTCTAACGATGCTTCCAGCATCATCTTTAAAATCGGAATCTGGACCGGACGGATCACACCTTCCTGCATGCCCTGTTCCAACAGGGCAATGGTCGTTTCCCAGCCTGTTTCGAGCCGTACTTCCACCTGATGATAAATCTCCGGATATTTTTCTTTTAACTGATATAACTGTCGAAAATCCACATCCTGATAGCATTCCGGCATCACACCAAGGATTGTGTGAATCTTTTGCAGGGTGTCCATCTCCGGATTCTCTACGATCTTCTGCTCACTGTCCTTGATCCGGTCAAACAAATAGTCCACCGTTTCCAGAAACAAAGCCTCCTTATCACGAAACACCTGATAAATCGTTTTTTACTGATCCCTAAAATCTTTGCAATATCATCCATCGTAAATTTCAAACCCTTTTGATTGAATGCCTGCAAAGTTCCCTGCATAATGTTCTCTTTCAGTTCTTTATTCATTCTTTTCATCCTTTCTGCCGGAAGGAAACTATTTTCTTCATTTCAGTTTCCATTATAGTAGCATGTTCTCTCTTTCCTTCAAGAAACTAAATGCCCAAAAATCGTTTCCGATTTTTGGGCACATTTTTTTACGCTGCGTTTTATCCCCGCATCAATTCCCTGCGCACCGTTTTTCTCACAAAATAAAAACAGATGACCTGCATCACAATCGTGATGATCCACGATGCCGGATAGGAAATAAACAAAAAATACAGTGATCTGTGCTGTGGAAAAAATGCAAAAATCCAGAGAATTCTCGTTCCGACCGTACCGATCACCGACAGGATCATCGGCACTGCGGAATATCCCATTCCACGCAGTGCTCCGGGAAACAAATCCATAATGCCACACAGAAAATACGGCACTGTTGTAATGGCAAGAATCTCCATGCCGCTCTCGATCACATCCTTTTCTCTCGTATATATACTAAGTACCTGCGGTCCGAAAAACCATGCGCCACATCCCAGCAGCAGGGAAACACTGACCGTAAGAATCATACAGTCGATCAGTACGCGGTCCATTCGTTTATACTTTCCAACACCAAAATTCTGACTTGTAAAACTCATACATGCCTGTGTAATGGAATTTACCGACATATACAAAAATCCCAAAATATTATTTGCCGCTGTATACCCCGCCATCGCCGTATCTCCGAAGGAATTCACGGAAGACTGCAGCAGCGCGTTTGAAAAGTTAATAACCGTACTTTGAATTCCTGCTGGAATTCCCACCTGAAAAATCTGCAGCAGATAAACCTTTTTTTATTTTCAGCTTCGAAAAGCGCAGCTGATAGCAGCTGTCGGTGCGGTACAGGCATAACAAAACCAGAATGCAGGAGATCATCTGTGCCGTAATCGTCGCAGTAGCTACGCCTGCCACCCCCAGATGAAAACCGATCACAAGAATCAGATCCAGCAGTGCATTGGCACATCCGGAAATCACCAGAAACAACAACGGCCGCTTGGTATCTCCCACCGCACGCAGAATCGCTGCACCATAATTATAGAGCATAAAAAACGGCATCCCCAGAAAATAAATCCGCATGTAAAGGGTTGACTGTGCAATGACATTGTCCGGCGTTCCCATAAGAAGCAGCGCACCTTTTGCACTGATTACCCCGATTCCAGCCATGAGAATTCCGCTGATCAGTGCCAGCAAAATGGCGGTATGTACCGTGTCTGACATTTCTTTTTTTCCCTGCCGGACGCAAAAAAAACGTGCCGCAAGCACGTTAGCCCCAGCGAGATTCCGATAAACAGGTGGATGAACACGTTGATGAGTGCCGTTGTCGATCCCACTGCCGCCAGTGCCTGTTTTCCCGTAAAATGCCCCACAACAATAATGTCCACTGCATTGAACATTAACTGTAAAATGCCAGACAGCATGAGTGGGAGTGCAAACGAGATCAGTTTATCCATGATCGAACCATTGCACATATCTATTTCATATTTGTTTGTTTTCAAATTTTCTCTACCCCCTTTTCGGTTCTGTTATCCCTCTGAGCCATAAAATACGCCGCTACTGGCGGCGTATTTGTTTGTCCTTATACATTCTCTGATCTGCGATCTCGATCAGTTCCATTATATTTTCATATTTTCCCACGGCATATCCCACGGAGGCAGATACCGGAATCTCACTGTTTTTCTGAATCGGCTTCATCACCTGCCTCCACTTTTCAATGACATCTTCTGCAATCTCCTGTGTCCCATCCGGAATAATCATAAGAAATTCATCCCCACCGTAACGGTAAGCATTGGTTTCCTCACTCGTCACTGCTGCCCGAATGGATCCCGCAATTTTGGCAATCAGCTGGTCTCCGTACAAATGGCCAAACGTATCGTTTACATATTTCAACTGGTTGACATCCCAATAAATAACCGCAACCGGGCGTTCTTTTGGCTCCATATGTTCCACTGTTTCAAGCAGTTTATTTTTGCTGTAAAGTCCCGTCATATCATCCATGGAAGCCGCCTGTACCATACGCATTGCATTTTCCATGGACTTGCGCACAATACTGTTTACACTGTTACTTACATAATAAAATGCAACCGCCATCAGCGATCGCGGCATCACATAATAAAGTGCCAGCGTAACCATAGGATTTTCGTTTACTTTGTTGAGCAAAAACACACCATCCTTCTGCAGATGATCCAGTGATGTCACCGTCAGCAGTGCCATGTTTGCATCACATACCCCAAAATAATAGCCCACATAAGTACTGATCGTAATCACAACCACTGTAAATATAAAGGCATAAACCGACAGTCTCTTTGAAGTATACATACTTGAAATGATAATCGGGATCATCATAATAATGATCATATGGTAGGTAAGGGATGCACTCGCGACCATGACAATCAGCCCGATGGCCGTAACGCTGAGATACTTGGTAAATGGGTGCTCAAGCCCCACCTTCACAAGCAGCAATCCATAAATCAACGCCAGCACACATGCCGCCACATAGCCTCTGGTAAAAATCGCCTGATCCACGATAAAAATATGCAGGCAGTTCAGAATCATCACAAACGAATAGAATAAAATGCAGATTCCCACCACACGGAACGCAAAAATATTCTGCGTCACATCCTCCTGCTCGTAAAAAGCATTTTTATTTGTAATTTTAGATAACAGTGCCTTGCAGGTGCTCATCCATATATCCTCCAGCTTTGTCTGCCTTTAGTATAACATATTCCTGCATGAGTTTCACTACTTTGATGAACTTATAAATTCATCAGGAAAATTTTCCATAACTTTTTGTCAGTGTTCTGCCATTTTTCTATCGTGCCATGCATAACGGAATCAGTCCCTGCAAATGAAACTTCGTCTATGATTTTACATACCACATCAATAATCTTTGTAAGACTTACTTCTTCATCACGACGTAATCACATAAATCTTTTTCTGCTTCATATCTACCTTTGCAACAGCACCATACTGTAACGCACATCGTGGCATAGCATGTCCGAAATTCACATTATAAACAATCGGAAGTTTCTCATTGTCTATCACTCTAATAAGAATATCTTTATATTCCTGATAATAAGCTTCATCCTGTGGTTTTCCAACTAATACACCATTTACCACGTCGAATACTCCCTTTTCTTTCAGTAATAACACTTCTCTTTCAAACAATTCAGGAGTCGGTTTTTCTTCGCAGGTTTCTATAAATAGAATTTTCCCAATCCACTCTTCCTTATTTGGAAACAGATCATATCTTTCACAAACTTCCTTTTCATCTTCATATCTGCTATTGGTCAATACATCATAAAGGCTTTCCAAACATCCGCCTAATAATCCTCCTTGGAAAATTTCACTTCCCTGGAGAAGTTCAAACCCACGTTCTTCCTTATGAGCTTTTCTTTTTGTTCCTATTGCAGCTCTTGAAAAATCTTCTCTTTCTTCATACCAAGTATCACTGGATATAATTTCATCAGATTCATTACCTTCCAAATAACTCTCAAATGCCCTTTTGGTATATGGTAACATCTCATCTGCAATTTCCCCAAATCACAAATAAAGTTTGGTGTAATAAGTAGACAAGCCCAGTTTATAAAACATCAAATGATTGATCGTAGTATCTGAGAATCCTGTAAATAATTTTGGATGCTCCTCTACCGTCTTTATAAACTTTTCATCTTCCATCAGATAAGGCAAAAGTCTGTATGTATCATCACCACCAATTGCACAAATAATCCCTGCAATAGAATTATCCAGAAATGCATCTTTTAGGTCTTTCGCCCTTGCTTGCGGGTGAGTTTGCAAATATTCAATACCCTTCAAAGCATTTGGCATAAATACCGGCTCCAAACCATATTCTTTTAATCTCTTTACGCCAATCTCAATATTATGACTGCAGAATTCTTCACCAAGCATTCCACTTGACAATCTTACAATCGCTACTTTGTCACCTTTTCTTAATTTTCTTGCATATTGCATAACTACAATCCTTCCTTAGATAAAACAATATTAATTTTTATCCGCACGCTGCTTCCCCTTAAATTCCTTCTCTATATAACAATGTTCCTGTTTGGCAATCAACTTAAAACTGTAAATTGGACATTCAGATTCCAGTTCGTTACAGCTGCTTTCAAAATCCAGTTCGATAATATATGGCACCACAGAATCTTTCTTACCTTCTTCCCAATCATGCTCCGGTTGTGCGTGACGTACAAAATAAACTCTTGTCATTTTATCAGCTCCATTTCATCTTCCATTTTTACAAATCCATACTTTTCATACAATGGCCGTCCCATCTCTGTCGCCTCTAAAGCAATCTGTGATACGCCCTGTTTCCTTACATCCTTTACCAGTAAATCCAATGTATGAAATGCAATCCCCTGTCTCCGATATGCCGGTGCTGTATACATATTCATAATATAAGCCTTTTTACCTGTTGGATTATGGTAGGTCGGCATAACCTGATAAAAGCTGACACCACCGGCACCAATAAAAGTTTCGTTATCATACACAAGATATGCAATATGCTCACCGTTTTCTAATGCACGCTTATAATACTCATAGGATTCTTGTTCCACCAATGACATATCCACATCATTCGATAGTTTGTTAGCTGCTCGAAGGACGATAATTCTAGTTTTACAAGTTCATCAATGTCTGCTATGGTTGCTTTTTTATATTCATATTCACGTTCAATCAAATCCTCTATGTAATCAAAATATCCTGTAACAGCACGTTCCAACTGACGAATCTGTTTTTCATCCAAATAGTTTTTGGCAATCGGGGTATCAGATTTGAGAATACGACCATCTGGAGCATTTTTCCATGTGGTCAAGCCCATATTTTCCTTGGTGTGGTCAGCTTGATTATAGACGATTTCAGCCGCTGTTTTACCGGTAATAGCATAATGAAATTTGTTCTGTATGGTTGCATAAAAATGATATGCAGTATCAGAATCTCTATTGTAATCAATGCTGCACTCTGCAAAGATATCGGTTATCTGTTGCCATATTCTACGTTCGCTGGCACGGATGGAGCGTACTCTTTCCAGCAATTCACGGAAATAGTCTTTTCCAAATGCTGTTTTACCCTGTTTCAGGCGTTCATCATCCATAGCAAAGCCCTTTATCATATATTCCTTCAAAATACCGGTTGCCCATATACGGAACCTGGTTGCCTGAATAGAGTTTACTCTGTAACCTACAGAAATAATGGCATCCAAATTATAATAATTGGTAGGAATAGTCTGCGTTTTATCCTGCATTGCTCCGTGCTGAGTGGTTGTTGCAATTTTTGCAACAACCACTTCCTCATCAAGCTCACCGGTTTCAAAAATCTTTGCTAAATGGCGGCTGATGCCCGACTTGTCAATACCAAACAATTCAGCCATGGCTTTTTGTGTCAGCCATATCGTTTCATCTTTTATCAAGGCACTGACTGTTACGTTATCATCTTCGGTTCTGTACAGCACCATTTCCAGTTGTTTTTTTTGCAATAATAACTGCAAACTTTAGCTTTTAATCATCAATTCTATCATAGAAATTCACTTTCGTCATATAATGCTCCTTATTAAATTTCTTCTATTTATCATTTATTGTTCCCATCCATGATTTAAGTCCCATATGTTCCTTATTATGATCAGCTCTTGCCACTATCACTTCTGCCGCTGTACTGCCATGAACTGCATAATGCATCTTATTCTGTACTGTTGCATAAAACTCTCTTGTCACCTGTGAATTCTTATCATAATCAACTGCTGTTGCATATATATCTGTAATTTTCTGGTAAAATCTTCTCTCACTTGCTCTGATTTCCTGAATCTCAGCAATAAGATGCTCAAAATAATCTTCGTCGAAAATCTGTCCATTAATCAATCTACTTTTATCAAGAACATAACCCTGCTTTGTAAATGTATCTAATACCTTTGTTGCCCATGTTCTGAACTGCATTGCCCGTTCTGAATTAATGCGATACCCCACAGCAATAATAGCTGCTAACGAATAGAACTTATAATTGTATGTCACACTTCTATCTACATCAAAAGCTGTGAAATTGCCTTCTGCGTAAGCCATGCATCGCCATTCTGAACCCTGACCTCTATTCCGTCTTCTCCTGCATCTCGTGTGAAAACTAAAAAATCCACAGTGCTATTTCTTATCTGTAATTCTTTGCTCATAAAAGCATTCCTTTCTCTAGATTCTATCAATACATCTCTATAAAACATTTTCCCCGGTTTCTTTCAAATATCAAGAGAATTTCTGCTTTTGCCAGCATACTATTATTAACTGGAACATATTCATAATTTTCAATATCTGGTATACACTTTATAGCTTTCTTTGTTATCTATACCATATAGATTATTTTCACTGCTGTTCCATAAGGCCTTAATCTTCAAAACAACACATTTTGTTTGAACCATCACCTTATATTTTTCAAGATCTCCTTTGATTTATCACCATAAGATTTATATCTGGAATTGCGAACATCTCCATTCCTTACTGCCTCTTTAGGGAATCCCAAATCTTCAAAAAAAACTATCATAATCTGTAATGCATTCTGGGAGTTCCATTTTGACTGCATAACAACTATTTATAATATTCTGTATGCCATTATCATCATCCCTAAACATATAAATATTCCATCCCGTGCTATCGCCATCATAATCTAATATTGGAATAGAACCATAAGGGTTAAACATATGTAAATTAGACAAATCATCTTTTGTTGGCTTTTTAAATTTGACTATTTCAAACGTTATGCTCATGAATGATCTCCTTTTCCGTCGCTTTTTTCGTCGCCTTTTTAGCGACGAATTATTTTATATATCTTGCTTTTCGTCATTGCAAACTAACTTCTTATGCCCAAACAATTGTTTTAACAATTCTTTTGCGCTAATGGTTAGAACTGCGATTAGTATCTATGTACCTGGTAAAATCAATTATCTTTGCAGGCTTTCTCTTAGGAATAATTCCTAATCGTTCCATGTCTAATTTAAAGAGTTCACTTGGATATCCATATGCATCGAGTCCCTCTGGCTGACAAATATCTCTGTTAAGATACTCACTCAGTTCCCACTGATATTTTGTATCTTTCTCCAGTTTCTTATCAAAATACTGCGCATCCGTTACCATTCTATTACTGCCGCCAACCGATTTCTTCCCATGTGTCTTTGTCACAATCATATCGCCTGACATTTTAAAATATTGTGCTATCTGTTCTTCAGAATATCCCATTTCCTGCATCACGCCATGGATCACACGGCTGATATACATTGCATAGTAATTCCAGTTTCTTGGTTCAATATCTGTCATTGCTATTGTATAACGATTACTGGCATTCACAATAAACAAGACATTTCTTCCTTTTATTTTCGTCAAATGTGTCCCAGCAGAACACAAGTGAAACACCTTTGCTTTCTGCAATCTTTGTGGTTTTTAGTCGATCTTGAACTGCCTTTGTTGCACCAATCTCCATATGTATCACCTGCTCATTTCAAGTATTCTCTTCACTTCCAGCTGTAATTCATCACTAAAGTCTGATAAATCATCATATGTAATTACTTTCAATCTAATAAGACGAACGATATCCCATATCACCTCTGACTTACTCATCTCCATGATAACTC
>VOFH01000057.1_pt1 | contig 64000 bp, 96 predicted proteins | sample 5384091 | NCBI WGS metagenome assembly VOFH01 (sample SAMN12384727, study PRJNA508395) | human gut metagenome | isolation source: healthy gut G | host: Homo sapiens | reverse complement strand
CATGGGCGCCGGCCCCTACAAGTTCGTTAAGTTCGAGAACGGTACTGTGAACTTCGAGGCCAACGATTCTTACTATCTGGGCGCTCCCAAGATCAAGTACGTCAACTTCCTGGAGTCTCAGGAGACCGATAAGCTCAACGGCGTCGTCACCGGCACCATTGATATCACCGATCCTTCCTTCAGCGCCGACACCGTGGACGCCATCCAGCAGCAGAACAGCAACGGCGAGCTGAACGGCGACAAGATCACCGTCAACACCGTGGATAACCTGGGCTACGGCTACATGGGTATCTCCGCTGTGGCCGTGAACGTGGGCGGCGATCCCGGCTCCGATGCCTCCAAGAACCTGCGTAAGGGTCTGGCCACTGTGTTTGCCGCTTACCGTGAGCTGAGCGTCGAGTCCTACTACGGCGAGCGTGCCAGCGTGATCAACTACCCCATCTCCAACACCTCCTGGGCTGCTCCTCAGCCCACTGACGCCGGCTATCAGGTGGCCTTCTCCGTGGATGTCGATGGCAATCCCATCTACACCTCCGGCATGAGCGCCGATGATAAGTATGCCGCCGCCAAGACCGCTGCTCTGGGCTTCTTCGAGGCCGCCGGTTACACCGTCGAGAACGGCAAGATCACTGCCGCTCCCGAGGGCGCCAAGATGCAGTATGAGGTTCAGATCCCCGCCGACGGTACCGGCAACCACCCCTCCTTCATGATGGTCACCGAGGCTAAGAAGGCCCTGGCTGAGATCGGTATGGATATCGTGGTCACCGACCTGTCCGATTCTACCGCTCTGTGGGATAGCATCCGGGCCCGTCAGGCAGAAATGTGGTGCGCCGCCTGGGGCGCCACTGTGGATCCTGATATGTATCAGATCTACTACGCCGACGTTGCCGACTTCAACGGCGACATGGGCAATGGCTACAACCCCATGGGTGGTCCCGATCAGGGTAACTCCAGCTACATGTACTGCATCGCTGACGAGGAGCTGGATAACATGCTCCTGGAGGCTCGTAAGTCTCTGGATCAGTCCTATCGTAAGACCCTGTACAAGGCTTGCCTGGACACCATTGTTGACTGGGCTACCGAGGTGCCTGTCTATCAGCGTCAGAACGCCATCATCTTCAGCACCGAGCGTGTGAAGATGGAGACCGTGCTGCCCGATATCACCACCTTCTACGGCTGGCTGAACGGCATTGAGAACATGGAGCTGAACTAAGCTCTGTGCTTATAACGGTATCCGGTCGGTCCTGCTGACTGACTGAGCAGACCCGGCGAACCGGTGGCCATTGCGGTCACCGGTTCGCCCCGGCTGCATATCGGGAAGTGACTTTCAAAAATTGCAGGTCGCTGCCTGATGTGCAGTGGGCTTTGCGGCATGGCGCTTGAGCGGCGCCGGCCCGTTGTATCATCAGAACGGAGGTTGAATTTGTGCGAAAATATGTTTTGAAAAGAATACTGATTTCCATTGTGATCCTGTTCTTTGTTTCGTTCATCATCTATGGCTTGATGCGCTGTCTCCCGACGTCCTACATCGAGAGAATGGCACAGCAGAAGGCCATGGCGCCCGGCTCCAAGAGCTATGAGGAGTGGCTGGCCCAGCTGGAAGAGATGTATCATATGAACGGCGGGATCATTTCCGGCTTTTTTGCGTGGCTGGGCGAGATGTTCACTGGCAACTTCGGTGACAGCTGGCTGTACACGATGCCGGTGCTCCAGAAGTTTAACGACACGGTGTGGCTGTCCTTCGTCATGGGCGGTATCGCCTTCATTCTGGAGGTCATCATTGCCATCCCCCTGGGCGTGCTGGCTGCCACCAAGCAGTACAGCAAGACGGACTATGCCATCTCTGTTTTTGCGTTGGCCGGTATCTCCCTGCCTACGTTCTTCTTTGCGTCCCTGCTGAAGCTGGTCTTTTCCGTGAAGCTGGGCTGGTTCGACCTGTACGGTCTCATCGGCCGTAACTACCAGCAGCTGTCTGCGGCCGGTCAGTTTTGGGACAAGGCGCATCATCTGGTGCTGCCCATCGTGACGCTGGTGGTCATCAGCGTCGGTTCCCTGATGCGCTATACCCGCACCAATATGCTGGAGGTGCTGAACGCCGACTACATCCGTACCGCACGGGCCAAGGGCCTGTCCGAGCGGAAGGTCATCTATCACCACGCCTTCCGCAACACGCTGATCCCGCTGGTCACCATCATTGGCGGCAGCCTGCCGGGCCTGTTCTCCGGTGCTCTGATCACCGAGACCCTGTTCGGCATCCCCGGCATCGGCTTGACCTCGTATAATGCCATGGTGGGCGGCGATATCCCGTTCTCCATGTTCTATATGACGTTTTTGGCGATCCTGACCCTGCTGGGCAACCTGATCTCCGACGTCCTGTATGCGGTGGTCGATCCCCGTGTACGTATCGCTTAAGAAAGGAGGAAATAAACGATGGCAGATCATAACGAGAATCTGAAGGATACTTTGAATGAAGAGATCGAGCACGCCGACCAGAAGCCGTCGGAGGAGCACTATTCTCTGAACGACGACCGCCGTGTGAAGGTGCTGTCCCCCGGTATGCTGGTGGCCAAGCGCTTCTTCCGGAACCGTCTGGCGGTGACCGGTATGGCGATCCTCGTGTTCATGTTTGTTTTCTCCTTTATCGGCGGACTGATCTCCCCCTATAAGCAGGATCAGTTCTTCTATGCCGATAAGACCATCCGCCGGGAGTTTGCGGCGGTCATCAAGAATACGGAGTTCCGCTATTCTTCGGCGGACGATTCCGTGTTCGGCCTGCCTGCTCAGGCGCAGACTATGCTGGCCATCCAACAGCAGAAGGACGGCTTTACCTACCGTGACAACCGCTTCACCCTGACCAAGGAGGCGGAGGACTTTTACAGCGTCTCCGTAAATGGTCAGGTGGTGGGTCTTGCCTACAAGAGCGTGGTGAGTCCCTCCGCTTCGGACGCCACCCTGTCCTTCGAGTTCACCTATCAGGCCCTGAAGGCCTATCTCACCGACGGTGCGGATACCTTCACGGCGGACGGCAAGACCTACACCGTGGATGAAAGCGGCAGCGTCATGGACGGCACCACCGAGGTGGCCTATGTCAGCCCCTACGTGGTGCAGGCTCTGATGCCAGACGTGTTCCTGTCCCGTGACTTCAAGGATAAGCTCATCGACACCATCAACGCCGGCGGCGAAAAGTTCACCTACACTGACGAGTCCCTCATCGTGGATGAGGAACCCGCCACCGACGAGGAGGACGGTACCAACAGCGCCATCACCCCCGACGACAGTCAGGTGCCTGATGACACGCCCCAGAGCGCTACGGCGGAGTATGATATCTCCTTCGACGCTGCCACCAACAGCTGGTCCGTTCTGCAGGAGCAGACCAGCCGCCAGTACGATAAGTATTCCGCTCCCAGCAAGGAGCACCTGATGGGTACCGACGGCTACGGCATGGATATGCTGACCCGCCTGATGTACGGCGGTCGTGTGTCCCTGATGATCGGCTTCATCGTCATCGTCATTGAGACCGTCATCGGCGTTATCTTCGGCGGCATTGCCGGTTACTTCGGCGGCTGGGTGGATAACCTCATCATGCGTGTGGTGGATATTTTCTACTGCATCCCCTCCATGCCCATCATCATCATTCTGGGCGCCGCCATGGACGCTCAGCGTGTGGATGGCTGGCTGCGAATGATATACCTGATGCTGATTCTGGGCTTCCTGGGCTGGGCCGGTATCGCCCGTCTGGTCCGTGGCCAGATCCTGTCCCTGCGTGAGCAGGAGTTCATGACTGCCACCGAGGCCTGTGGCATCAGTGTCTCCCGCCGGATCTTCAAGCACCTGATCCCCAACGTCATTCCTCAGCTGATCGTCAACTGCACCATGGGCTTGGGCTCCGTGATCATCACCGAGGCCACACTGTCCTTCCTTGGCCTGGGCGTGAAGTTCCCCTTCGCTTCTTGGGGCAACATTATCAGCGACGTGAACAACACCCACGTGCTGACCAACTACTGGTGGGTGTGGATCCCCGCCGGTCTGCTGCTGCTGCTGACGGTTCTGGCCTTCAACCTGGCCGGCGACGGTCTGCGGGATGCGTTCGACCCGAAGATGAAGCGCTGAGAAAGGAGGAGCCTGTATGTCTAAGAAGAATGAGACCGGCTATCTGTCCGCTAAGGAATCCCGGCGCATCTCCCGTGAGAACCGCCGCATCACAGATCAGCTGGAAAAGCGCCATAAGCGCAAGAATGTGCCGGAGTCCGAGTATCTGACTCAGATGAAGGATCCCAACAACGCACTGGAAATCGAGAATCTGCATACCTACTTCTTCTCGGATGTGGGTACCGTCCGTGCTGTGGACGGCGTCTCCTTCGACGTCCCCATCGGCAAGACCGTGGGCGTGGTGGGCGAGTCCGGCTGCGGTAAGTCCGTTACCAGTCTCTCCATCATGCAGCTGCTGCAGCGGCCTCAGGGTCAGATCGTGGACGGCGAAATTCGCCTGAACCTCGGCAACGGCAAGTGCTACGACATCACCAAGACCCCCACGGAGCGGATGCAGAATCTGCGGGGCAACTATATGTCCATGATCTTTCAGGAGCCCATGACCAGCCTGAACCCTGTGTTCCGCATCGGCGCTCAGCTGGACGAGGTCATTGCCCTCCACGACGGCGAGGGCAAGAGCAAGGAGGAGATCAAGGAGCGCTCCATCCACCTGCTGGAGATGGCCGGTATCGCCAACTGCGAGGGCGTGTACAATATGTTCCCCCACGAGCTGTCCGGCGGTATGCGCCAGCGTGTCATGATCGCCATGGCCCTGTCCTGCAACCCCAAGCTGATCATCGCTGACGAGCCCACTACGGCTCTGGACGTGACCATTCAGGCACAGATTCTGGATCTGCTGCGGAATCTGAAAAACAAGATCAATTCCTCCATCATGCTCATCACCCACGATCTGGGCGTTATCGCTGAGATGGCGGATTACGTGGTGGTCATGTATGCCGGTCGTGTGGTGGAGAAGGGTACGGTGGAGGAGATCTTCGCCAATCCCGCCCACCCCTACACCATCGGCCTGATGGCCTCCAAGCCCGTGGTGGGCAAGAAGGTGGATAAGCTGTACTCCATTCCCGGCAAGGTGCCTAACCCCATCAATATGCCGGACTACTGCTACTTCAAGGACCGCTGCGAGATGCAGGTGGAGAAGTGCTGCGGCGAGTATCCCCACATGATCCAGCTCTCCCCCACGCATATGGTCAGCTGCTATCGTTACTTTGACGGAAAGGTGGGTGAATAACCATGGCAAACGAGAAGAAAGCCGTTGAAACGCCGGTGGAGTATGATCCCCAGTACATTCTGCAGGTCAAGGATCTGAAGAAGTACTTCCCCATCAAGGGCGGTATGATCAGCAAGACTGTGGGCCATGTGAAGGCCGTGGACGGTGTTACCTTTAACCTCAAGCGTGGTACTACCATGGGTCTGGTGGGCGAGTCCGGCTGCGGCAAGACCACCACCGGCCGTACCATCCTGCGTCTGGCCGGTGAAAAGACCGGCGGTCAGGTGCTGTTCAACGGCAAGGATGTGTACGCACTCTCCGACAAGGAAATGCGGGATATGCGCACGAAGATGCAGATCATCTTCCAGGATCCCTTCTCCTCTCTGCAGCCCCGTATGCCCGTGGGCGAGATCATCGGTGAGGCAGTGCGTGAGCACGGTCTGGTGAGCAAGGAGGAATTCGATGATTACATCGACCAGGTCATGGACAACTGCGGCCTGCAGCCCTTCCACAAGGATCGCTATCCCCACGAGTTTTCCGGCGGCCAGCGGCAGCGTATCTGTATCGCCCGTGCGCTGGCTCTGAACCCGGAGTTCATCGTCTGCGACGAGCCTGTGTCGGCTCTGGACGTGTCCATTCAGGCACAGATCATCAATCTGCTGAAAAACTTGCAGAAGAAGTACAACCTGACGTATCTCTTCATCTCCCACGATTTGTCCGTGGTGGAATACATCTCCGACACGGTGGGCGTCATGTATCTGGGCAATCTGGTGGAGTACGGCGCTACGGAGGACATCTTCCGCAATCCGCTGCACCCCTACACCAAGGCCCTGTTCTCTGCCATCCCGGTGCCGGATCCCACGGTGAAGATGGATCGTATCGTGCTGGAGGGCTCCATTCCCTCCCCGGCGAATCCGCCGGCTGGCTGCAAGTTCCATACCCGCTGCGCCAACTGGTAGCGGATATGTCCGGTCTGGACCGGCCGTCCCTGTTCGGTCATAGAGAGGGCTCCTCCCGGAAGAAGCGGCAGGAGCCGGAGCAGTCCGGCGGCGACTATGTGCCGCCCATGTCCCGTAGAACCGGGCGGGCGTTCCGGACGGGCACCATGAAGGGATCCTTGCCGATCGCACTGGTCATGTTTCTGGTCGCACATGGCATTGTAGCGTTCCACCGACGCCAGCCAGTTTTCCTTGGAACCTTTCCGGTCATGCCGTGCAGCAGATCGGCAGCTCCTCCAGCGTGTCGGCGGCGTACATGGTGAGCAGCCCCCTCGGAGAAAGGAAGAATAAGATGATCTCTGCAATGCTGCAATACATCCAGCGCAGCCCCGACTGCTTCCACGCCGTGGAGGAACTGCGCCAGCGTCTGCTGCGGGAGGGCTACACGGAGCTGCGGCCCGGCCAGTGGCAGCTGACGGCAGGGGGGAAGTACTTCACCACCAAGAATGGCTCCTCCCTGATGGCCTTCCGCCTCCCGCAGGAGGCCCCTGCCGGCTTCCTGCTGACCGCCAGCCATTCCGACTCCCCCTGCTTCCGTCTGCGGGATCATGCGGACTGGCGAAAGGGGCGTACCGCCGTCCGCCGGAGCGCTACGGCGGCATGATCAATGACAGCTGGCTGGATCGGCCCCTCAGCGTGGCGGCCTTCAGGCCTGGTCCGCCAAAGGGCCGGTGCAGAGAACGGCTCCCTTTGCGGCGCGGAAGCGAACCAGGCCCTGATTTTCACAATGGCCATCCACCTGGCCGTCGTCAGACCAACAGCGGGGTCAAGTACGACCCGGCCCGTAGATCTGGTGGCCCTACGCCTGCCGGGACCGGCAGCGGCAGCTTCTACCGGGAGGTAGCCAGAACGGCGGACTGTGCCCCGGAGGACGTGGTGGCCGGGGATCTGGTGCTGTACAACAACCAGCCGGGAACCGTCGATGGGGAAGCCGGAGGGCGGTAGTTCGCCCCGGACAATCGGATAGGAGGGACTGTTGCCATAGGCCTGATGGTTTCTGACGGCGCAGGAGCGGGACATGGTGCCGGTGCTGTGCGTGTTCGACAACGAGGAGATCGGCTCTGAGACCAAGCAGGGGGCGGCCTCCGTGTTCCTGCCGGAGACGCTGGCGGCCATCTCGGAGGCGCTGGGCCTCTCCGCCGCCGACCACAGGCGGCTGCTGGCGGACAGCATGATGCTCTCCTGTGACAACGGCCATGCCCGCCACCCCAACCACCCGGAGCTGGCGGACACCAACGAGGCCCCGGTGCTGAACGGCGGCGTGGTGGTGAAGCACTCCCCCCGCTACGCCACGGATGGCGTGTCCGCCGCCCAGCACCAGTACATCGGTGTCAAATTCGGCGGTAATATCCGCCTCTGGGATCTCCGGCTCCGGGCCTGGGAAGTTCAATGCGCTTTCAGAAGCACCATAGAGATCCTTTGCGCCCTCCGGGAGGACGAGTTTTCCTTCTACTTTTTGCTGGGCTCCTCCTGTCTCGATTTGAAGATGCGAATACAAATAATGCAGATATTGTAGCATAGTTTCGGCTGGATATGGGTAGACGGAGCGTACAAATTTGGATGGCGTTATTTGTAGGGAACAGACAAATTCCAGATTTTGCAGTTTTTCTTTTTCTGTATCTGTGCTATACTAGAACATATGAACGAGTGAAAAGGAGGCGCGGACGGATGGAGCGCGTGTATATTGCCATTGACCTCAAATCGTTCTACGCCTCGGTGGAATGCGTGGAGCGTGGGCTGGACCCCATGACGACCCATCTGGTGGTGGCGGATCGGAGCCGAACGGAAAAAGACCATCTGTCTGGCCGTGTCCCCATCGCTGAAGGCTTACGGACTGCCCGGCCGCGCCCGGCTCTTTGAAGTGGTGCAGAAGGTGGAAGAGATCAATGCCCTGCGCCGCGCAAAGGCGCCTGGCCGAACCTTCACCGGCGCGTCTGCCGATGAGCCGGAGCTTCGGGTGCGTCCGGATCTGGCATTGGACTATGTGACCGCTCCGCCCCAGATGGCCCACTATATGGACGTCAGCACGAAGATCTATCAGATCTATCTTCGCCATATTGCCCCGGAGGACATTCATGTCTATTCCATCGATGAGGTGTTCATTGACGCCACGGGCTATCTGGCTGCCAGCGGCCTGACCGCCCGGGAACTGGCCATGAAGCTCATTCTGGAGGTATTAAATGAGACCGGCATTACAGCCACCGCCGGGATCGGCACGAATCTCTATCTCTGTAAAGTGGCCATGGACATCGGGCCAAACACATCCAGCCGGATGAAAACGGCGTGCGCATCGCCGAACTGGACGAGATGAGCTACCGCCGCACCCTCTGGGCGCACCGGCCGCTGACTGATTTCTGGCGCGTAGGCCGAGGCTACGCGAAAAAGCTGGAGACCCACGGACTTTATACCATGGGGACGTAGCCCGCTGTTCCATTGGGAAGTCTACGGAGTTTTACAATGAGGAGCTGCTCTATCGGCTCTTCGGAGTCAACGCACAGCTGCTCATCGACCACGCTTGGGGCTGGGAGAGCTGCACCATGGCGGACATCAAGGCCTACCGTCCGGCGTCCAACAGCCTCGGCTCCGGGCAGGTGCTCCAGTGCCCCTATGAGAGCGAAAAGGCCAAGCTGGTGCTCCGGGAGATGGCGGATCAGCTGGCGCTGGATCTGTTGGAGAAGCGATGCGTCACCGATCAGCTGGTGCTCACGGTGGGCTACGACATTGACAATCTGACCCGGCCGGAGCTTTGCGCTCGGTACCATGGACCGGTCAGCATCGACCGCTATGGCCGCCGGGTGCCCAAGAGCGCCCACGGCACGGTCCATCTGCCCCGGCCCGGCTCTTCCGCCCGCCAGCTCATCGCGGCGGCGCTGGAACTCTATGAGCGGCAGGTGGACGAACGGCTGCTGGTGCGGCGGCTCTATCTGACGGCCTGTCATGTGATCCCGGAGGCCGAGGCGGCCAAAGAAGCCCAGTGGGGCCAGCTGGATCTGTTTGCCGACCAGAATGCCGCTCAGAGCGAACAGGAGGCCCTTGAGCGGGAGCGCAGGATCCAGGAGACCCTGCTTACCATCAAAAGAAATTCGGCAAAAACGCCGTTTTAAAGGGTCTGGATCTGGAGGAGGGAGCTACGGCCCGGATGCGCAACGACCAGATCGGCGGCCACAAGGCGTAAGGGGGTGCAGTTATGGGAAAGTATGATGATATCATAGATCTGCCTCACCACGTCTCCGAGACGCACCCGCCCATGTCCCGGGCTGACCGGGCGGCGCAGTTTTCCCCCTTTGCTGCCCTCACCGGCTATGACGCGGCAGTGCGGGAGACCGCTCGGGTGACCGAGCGGCGCATCGAACTGGACGAGGGAGTCAAGGCGGAGCTGAACGCACGGCTCAATTGCATTCTGGAGCATCTGTCGGAGCACCCGCAGGTCAGCCTCACCTACTTCGTGCAGGATGAAAGAAAAGCGGCGGTGCTTACCGCACCGTCACCGGCACTGTCCGAAAACTGGACAGCTTTGCCAAAACCCTCACCCTCACCGACGGGACAGTTGTTCCCATGGAGGAGATGGTCCATGTGGAGGGAAACCTCTTTGAGTAAAAGCCCCTGTGCCACAAAAAAAAAAGCGGCACAGGGGCTGAACTTTAATATAGAACTTTTTTCCATCCAGCACCGCGCTCTGGAGTGCGTCGCCGTGGTAGACCAGCTTGAGGAGAAGAAGGGCACCCGCTCATCCAGCAGGCGCAGGAAGATCTTGTCCCCCTGCCAGATGTTTTTGGTGAGCAGTTCGTCCTTGTCGATCCACTCCAGCACGCCTTCATCGCACTCCTTGAGCGTGCCCTCAAAACGGTCGCTCCAGAAGAGGTGCATATACTCGGTGCCCCACTCATCGGAGACGAAGGTGACGATGCCTCGGTACTCCCAGTCCAGCATGGTAAGGCCGGTCTCCTCCCAAACTTCCCGCAGGAGTACAACAAAGACCGGCCCTTAGCGGGGGCGTTCGTAAGACAGTTAACGGAGCGTATCGGTGCAGATTCGCTCCGTTTCTTTATGCTAATATGACATATGGCACAGTTGCAGCGGCCCCCCTTGGCTCTCCCTCTGGGAGAGCTGTCACCGAAGGTGACTGAGAGGGTCTTACAGGCGTTTTTGAATGGTGATATCAATTTGTGTGCACACGCCGCAAAAATCCATATCAACATCTTGGTTGGAAAAACGCAGAACCTCCAATCCAAGCGCTGTCAAGAATGCGGAACGCTCAGAATCATAGGCCATCCCCTGAGGCTCATAGTGTTGAGAACCATCCAATTCAATAACTAACTTGGCAGAAGCACAATAAAAGTCTACGATAAATCTCCCGATGATTCGCTGTTTATAAACTTTCACCGGATATTTGCGGAGGAAAAGATACCATAGCTTTCGTTCGTGGGGCGTCATCTCACTGCGTAACCGCCGGGCGTTTTCCAGTTGACTGTTGTCCTTTGGTATGGTCATGTTTTCCCCTCTCAGTCGGCTGCGCCGACAGCTCTCCCAAAGGGAGAGCTAAGTTCCGCGCGTAATGCACTACACCGAACGGTGTATAGAAGTGCGCCCTTGTTATCTGTTCGACAAACTGGAATTTATTTTTTCCTTGTGGTTATACGAAGTAACAAGCATCCTATCAAAAATCCAACGAGAGTCCCACAAGTATTCATAATCACATCATCTAACTGTGCAAACCTTCCAATATATGTTTGCAAAAATTCTATACCAATCGAAAATACTGCTCCAAGTATCACGCCATTCCACCAATGCTTGTGGATATTCTTAAAAATAAATACTGGCAAAAATCCATATGGAACGAATAGACATATATTCAAAATAGTTGCCGCATTAAATCCATCCTCAAATAATTTAAAACTAATATAACTATCAAGTGGTGAGGATATTCCAAAACTACCACCAATAATTCCTGTAATTTTTAATATTGATACAACTATTAGAATCCATAAGAATTGACATAACCAATTTAAAATCTTAACTTCAATTTTCTTCTTCTGGATAAATTCAATACCCACTTCGATAATCATAACACCTGCAAAAATAATAAGTGCCATTGGAAGTAATCTCACTAATATCCATATTCCAGTCCATATTTCCATTGTAATATAACTCACTATCATTCCTCCATAAATTCCGATTTGCAGGTCTGTTCGGCTCCATATTATCATATGGCCGTATAAACTACAAGAACAGCCACAGCAGTGCAGGCTGCTGTGGCTGTTCGCTGCCTTACGAACACCGCCCATTATGCCAGGCCGGTCTGTTTTTGCGTGTTTTGGCTTTTGAGGGGCTGGCCTCCGCCGCTTCCGCCGCCCGCTCCTCGTCGGTCTTGAGGTAGTCCATCAGCGCGTCCAGTCCAATGCCCTGCTTGGCGCTGACATAGAAGATCTTCTCACACCCCGCCAGCCGCAGCCAGCGCTCAGCCCGTTCCGGGTCGCCGTCTGGGCGGTCGATTTGGGTGACGATGCCGATGGCCTCCCGGTTGGTGGAGGTGGTGATGCCGGGGAGTAGGTGGAAAATTCCTCAATGGAGGAGATGAGCAGGCCCACCACATCCGCCTCATAGGCGTACAGCGCCAGCGCCCGGCCCAGGTGCTTGCTCTCGCAGTATTCGCCCGGAGTGTCGATGATGGCGTCGCCGTATTTGATGTACTGGGTCTTGTCGTAGTGGATGCCCTCGCCCCGGAGCGCCTGCTTCAGCGTCGTTTTGCCGCTGCCGCTGCGGCCCATGAAGATGATCTTCCGCATGGCGGCGTCAGGTCTTTGTAATGGGGCAGACGGTGCAGCCCAGGGTATTCTGACAGTAGCGGGTGAGATCCTCCATGGCCTGCTCCACCTGAGCGACCAGACCGGTGAAGATCAGCGTACCGCTGAAGCGATCCACAAAGCACAGATCCACGCCGGAGGATTTGATGGCGATGTCGGCGCAGATGATGCTGGTCTCGCTGGGGGTGACGGTGACGATGCCGATGGCGGCCTTGCTGTAATCCAGCTTGGGATCCAGACCCAGCTTGCGGTAGATCACCGGATCGGGGTTTGCGATGATATGGGCCAGCGTGATCTGTTTGCCGGGCACAGTCTCCTGCACCAGACGCATATTGTTCTGAAAGCCGGTGGCGGTCATATCTGCCATGGCGCTTCACCTCCACAGTTATTTACGATTTTATTCTACTCCGTCCGGCGTGGAAAAGCAAGTGGAAAACGGAAAGAAGCGGACATTTTGCGTCATCTTACCGCCTTGTGAAATTTGCGCCAGTAGACAAGAAGGGAGCCCAGCGACAGGGCGAGCCGAAGGCCGAGGGCCAGCAGGAACTGGGGCGAGCCGGGGGTGTGGATGGACTGACCGATGCACACTTCCAGCACGATGAGCGGCAGAAAGCCCAGCATGCCGCCGCCCAGATAGGGCCAGAAGTCCGCGCCGGTGGCTCCCATATAGAGGCTGACCACATCACAGGGAGTAGGCCCATGATGCGGAGGGTGAAGGTGAAGAAAAAAAGACGTTGCCGCTCTGAATGTCCTGCAAATGCTGGGCCTTCGGATAGCGCACCAACAGCTTGTCCACCGATGTGCGGCCCTGCCAGCGGCCCATCCAGTACATGACCACGGTGCCCAGCCCCAGCCCGATGGTCACCACCAGCAGGGCGGCGGGGAGGGGAAGAGCAGGCCGCTGGCAATGCACAGCACTGTGACCGGAAAGAAGATGGACAGGCTTTTGCAGAGAAAGAACAGGATCATCACCAGTGCCGCCATGATCGGGCTTTCCGGCGTGTAGGCCAGTAGTTCCTCCGCCGTGATGCCGCCGCCGGTCAGGATGCGGTGGGCGATCAGCAGACCCATGAGCAGAAGCGGGATGCAGGCGGAGACAATATGGATCGTGCGGATGATTTTTTCCTTCATGGCAAATGCGTCCTTTTAAAATTTGATGGTTTCTATTATAATAGGGACAACGAAAATTTCAAGTCAGGAAAGCGGGGATGAATCATGGGAATCGCAGTCATTACCGGGGCCTCCAGTGGATTGGGGGCGGAGTTTGCGCGCCAGCTGCTGGGGCGGAAGGAACTGGACGAGATCTGGCTCATCGCCCGTCGGCGGGAGAAAATGGATGAACTCTGCGCCGCGCTGGCGAATCGGGCGGGAGCGTGCCGCCTGCGGGTTTTGCCCATGGATCTGACGGAGGAGCCTGCACTTGCGGAGTACAGCGACCTGCTGGAGCGGGAGCGGCCGCAGGTCCAGTGGCTCATCAACGCCGCCGGGTTCGGCAAGATGGGCACCAATGAGGAGATCGGCCTGGAGGCATTGGACAAAATGGTGCTGCTCAACTGCAAGGCCGCCATGGATATGACCCAGCGCACCATGCCCTATCTGGTGCGGGGCAGCCATGTGCTGGAGATCTGCTCCACCGCCGCCTTCCAGCCGCTGGGCGGGCTGGGGGTCTATGCTGCCAGCAAGTCCTTCCTGCTCAGTTACAGCCGTTCGCTTCATTATGAGGTGCGGGGGAAGGGGATCGTTGTCACCGCCGTCTGCCCCCCTATTGGATCAAGGACACGGAGTTCATTCCGGTGGCCCGGGAGACGAAGGACAGCGCCGCCGTGCGGCATTTTCCCTTTGCCTCCAAGTGCCGTCATGTGACGGCTTGGGCACTGAACGATGCCATGCTGGGCTTCAGCGTGTCCACCCCGGACCGGTGTGCGCCATCCACCGCCTGGTGGCAAAGTTCATTCCACGGGATCTTATGATGCTGGGGTGGGCCGGTCTTCGGCGGCTGTGAGGCGGTTGCAATTTTGCCTGAAATCGGATACAATAAGGCTTGACTGCAAGGCTGCGGCACAGAGGGGCGGATGACCGGCTGTGAGTGCCGCAGCCCGGTTCAATAAGCTCGATTTTTGGAGTTGATTCGATGAAAATATCCACCAAGGGTCGCTACGCCCAGCGCCTGCTGCTGGACATTGCGCTCCAGGGCGAGGGAGCGGTGGTCTCGCTCAAGGAGATCTCCGGCCGCCAGGGCATCAGCGTGAAATATCTGGAGCAGATCGTGCTCAAGCTCAACAAGGCCAACTGCCTGAAGAGCATCCGGGGTGTGCAGGGGGCTATATGCTCACAAAGACGCCGGCGGAATACCGGGTCGGCGATGTGCTCCGGGCCGTGGAGGGCAGTCTGGCCCCCATCACCTGTTTGCAGAGCGAGATCAATAACTGCGAGCGCTGCGATCAGTGCGCCACCCTCTGGTTCTGGGAGGGCATGGACAAGGCCATTAACGACTATGTGGATCAGTACACCTTACAGGATTTTGTGGACCATATGAAGCCCTGAGTGCCGTGCTCCGGCGCGGCACATTTCTTTTGGTCGAAATCCTAGTGAAACGATAGCATTTGTTGGGAGAGTACTATGAACGTCTATTTTGACCACGCGGCGACCACGTCTGTCAGCGCCGCCGCCCGAACGGCGGCACTGCGCGCCATGGAGGAGTGTTGGGGCAATCCATCCAGTCTGCACGCCGCCGGACGGCGGGCAGCCTCAGCGCCTGGACGAGGCGCGCCAGAGCGTGGCACGCTGTCTGGCGGCCTCCCCGGCGGAGCTTTTACTTTACCTCCGGCGGCACGGAGGCGGACAACTGGGCCATTACCCAGTGCGCCCGCATGGGGGCGCAGGCGGGAAAGCGCCATCTCATCACGTCGGCCTTTGAGCACCACGCCGTCCTGCACACCATGGAGCGGCTGGAGCAGGGGGGATTTGAGGTGACCTGTCTCCCGGTGCATGAGGACGGCCTCGTGCGCGTGGAGGAGCTGGAGCGGGCCATCCGGCCGGACACCGCGCTGGTGAGCATCATGTATGCCAATAACGAGATCGGCACGATCCAGCCGGTCGCCGAACTGGGGGCGGCGTGCCGGGCGCACGGTGTGCTCTTCCATACGGACGCGGTGCAGGCGGCGGGACATCTGCCCATTGACGTCAGGGCGCAGAACATCGACCTCTTTCAGCCTGTCCGGCCATAAGTTCCATGCCCCGAAGGGGGTGGGCGCGCTCTATTGCCGCCGGGGGGTGAAGCTGGGTCGCTTCATTGAGGGCGGCGGGCAGGAGCGGGGCAAGCGGGCCGGGACGGAAAATCTGCCCGGCATCTGCGGCATGGCCGCTGCGCTGGAGGAGGCAGTCGACCACATGGAGGAGCATGCCGGAACGGCAGCTCGGCTGCGGGACACGCTGATTCAGGGGGTGCTGGAGCGGATCCCCGGGGCGCGGCTGAACGGCGATCGGATCCGACGCCTGCCCGGAAATGCCAATTTTTGCTTTGATGGAGTAGAAGGGGAGTCGCTGCTGCTGCGGCTGGATATGGTGGGTATCTGCGCCTCTTCCGGCTCAGCCTGCACCTCGGGCAGTCTGAGCGCCAGCCACGTTCTGTTGGCTCTGGGGCTGGATAAGCGGACCGCCCTCGGTTCACTGCGCCTGACGCTTGACGCGGAGAATACCATGGACGAGGTAAAATATGTGCTGGAGACCCTGCCCGGCATTGTCTCTTCTTTGCGGGAGATGCGCACCGGCTGGTGATTTTATTTCGCACTCAGATCCTTCCAAAACCGAATCGTTGCAAAGGGTTGCGGACTCTGCTATAATCAAAAACAGAGCTTTATTGATTTGCAAGAGAAAGGGAAGAGGGCATCTCATGACGAATTTGACGAAGCGTGCGCTGGCGGATTCGCTGAAAAACTGCTCAGTCGGCGGCCGATGGATCGGATCACTGTGCAGGATGTGACGGATGACGCCGCCGTAAGCCGCAAGACCTTTTATTACCACTTTCACGACATCTATGACCTGATGGAGTGGCTCGTGGTGGATGAGTGCAGTCATTTTGGCAGTCCGGCGAACGGCTCCGTGGACTGGATCCGCGAGGTGGCGGACGCACTGAACTATGCCCGGGAGAACCGGGGCTGGGTGCTGAACGTCTATCAGTCCGTGGAGCGGGAGCAGCTGGAGCGGATCCTGCACAGGATCGTCGGCCCCTATGTGGAGAACGGCTTCAATCAGGCGGTGAATGGCCGTCCCGTGGCGGAGGAGGGTCGGAAATTCGCGCTGGCCATCTACACCCACGGCATCACCGGTATCTTTCTGGACTGGGTGAGCGCAGGAATGCGGAGCGATACCGTATTTTTTGGAGGACAATCTGGCGCACCTCTTTCAGAACAGTCTGGCGGGGATCGCCGAGCGATGCGTGGCGCAGCAGGCTGGCTCAAACAATTGAATTTTACCCAAAACAGGCGGAGTGTCCCGATTTGGAACACTCCGCTTTTTTTGCCTATTCTTTTTGTAGGAAGGCTTGTATAGTGTGAAGCAACAAAGAAAAAGTGCGTGTCAGGCGTACCGAGCGAAGGAGAATGCATTATGAGTATCAAGAATTCGGTTTCTGCGTTTGCGATCCATCGTGCGCTGGGTTATCTGGAGAAGGATCCGAGACCAATCTGCCCAAGCTGATGGCCATGATCGACAAGGTCGCCGGTGACGATCCCAACAGCTTTCCGAAGCAGAGAGGTGATCCGCAAGGTCATCAATGATCCGACGGATAACTGGTACAAGTACATTATGAACGTGGTCAAAAATGTGGATAACGACGTGCTCAAGACTGTGTTCACCAACTTCATCGTCAATGGCAACCTGATCTGCTGGAAGCGCCAGGAGGAGATCCGCCAGAAGTACAACTGCAATGTGCCCTGGGCCATCCTGCTGGACCCCACCTCTGCCTGCAACCTGCACTGTACCGGCTGCTGGGCCGCTGAGTATGGCCACAAGCTGAACCTGACCTTTGATGAGATCGACAACATTATCGAGCAGGGCAAGGAACTGGGCGTTTATATTTATATCTACACCGGCGGTGAGCCTCTGGTGCGCAAGGACGACCTGATCGCCCTGTGCAACAAGCACAACGACTGCATCTTCCTGTGTTTCACCAACTCCACGCTGATCGACGAGAAGTTTGCCGACGATATGCTCCGGGTCAAGAACTTCATCCCCGCCATCTCGCTGGAGGGCTTTGAGGAGGCCACCGACGGCCGTCGCGGCAACGGCGTCTATGAGAAGGTTCTGCACGCCATGGCCCTGCTGAAGCAGCACCACCTGCCCTTCGGCATCTCCGCCTGCTACACCAGCGCCAATATGGACTCCATCACCAGCGAAGCCTTCATCGACAAGCTGATCGACTGGGGCGCTTACTTTATCTGGTACTTCCACTATATGCCCGTGGGCAACGATGCCAGCCCCGAACTGCTGCCCAACCCGGAGCAGCGCCAGTACATCTATCACAAGATCCGGGACGATTACCGCCACCGCAAGCCGCTGTTCATCATGGACTTCCAGAACGACGCCGAGTATGTAGGCGGGTGTATCGCCGGCGGCCGCCGTTACCTCCACATCAACGCCAACGGCGACGTCGACCCCTGCGTGTTCATCCACTATTCCGACTCCAATATCCGGGAGAAGACGCTGCTGGAGACGCTGACCTCTCCCCTGTTCATGGCATACCACGATGGTCAACCGTTCAATGAAAACCACCTGCGGCCCTGCCCCATGCTGGAGAATCCGGAGAAGATTCGCGAGATCATTGCCAGGACCGGCGCCCACTCCACCGATCTCCAGTCCCCGGAGAGCGTGGAGCACCTGACGGAAAAGACGGAGCTTTATGCCCGAAATTGACGCCCTCCGCCAACGAGCTGTGGCAGTGCAGCCACAACTGCGCCGCCTGTGCCGGACATCCGGAGGAAAAGTAAACGGAAACAAAAAGCAAAAATCCCGCCGGGAATCGGCGGGATTTTTGTTGTAATGGGTGTTAAATGCTGTGCGCCACGGCATAGGCCTGACGCATGGCCTGCTGGACGGTGGCGGGCTTTTTGCAGTCGCCGATGATGGCGAAGCGGTCAGCGGTGCTGCTGAAGGCCAGCGCCTCGTCGGTCTTGGCGCGCATACCAAGGGAGATGACCACGCTGTCGCAGGAATGGCATGCTCCACGCCCTCGGCGTCCAGATAGGTCACCCTGTCGTCCTCCACAGCGGTGACGGTGGCCTTGACCACGGAGTGGAAGCCGGGCAGCTTTTCCCAGGCGTCCTTGAACATGGAGTAGTAGTGGATGGCAGTGGATTCGGGAGCCAGCATATGGGTCATTTCCAGCACGGTGACTTCGTGGCCCTTCTGCGCCAGATTCATGCCGGCCTCCACGCCGACTTCGCCGCCGCCGATGACGACCACATTGTGGCCCACAGTCTCAGGATGGATCATGGACTCGGTGGCAACCATGACATGGGGCTTGTCCAGACCGGGGATGGGGGCTTGGCGGGGAGGCGCCCAGCGCGGAGATGACCATGTCGAACCCCTCCGCCTGGACCATCTCGGGGTGGCGCGGGTGTTGAGCTTCACGTCAATGGGCCGCTTTTCCACCTGATGGATCAGGTACTGCTTGAAGTCGCGCAGCGTCCACTTGAAGGGGACAAAGTCGGCGTGATAGATCGCGCCGCCCAGATGATCCTCCGCCTCGTAGAGCGTGACCTTGTGGCCGCGGTCGCACAGGTCCATGGCGGTTTTCATACCGGCGGGGCCGCCGCCGATCACGGCGATGCGCATACCGGGCTGAGCGGGGAGACTCCAGCACATCCAGCCGATGCTCAATGCCGATCCTGGGGTTGACGGAGCAGACGGACACGAAGGGATCGTGGGGGCCGCGGCCGTGGCACTTGTTGCAGCGCAGGCAGGGCACCAGATCGTCTGCCCGGCCCTCCTGCATGAGCTGGACATAGTTGGGATTGGAGATAAAGGCGCGGGCGGCGGAGACGATATCCAGCTTGCCCTCGGCCACAGCGGCCTCAATGTCCTCAAAGTAGTGGAAGCCGCCTACGCAGGCCACCTTCATCTTCAGGCCCTTCTTCTTGGCGTTCTCCGCGTACTTCAGGAAGGGGGTGTGCTGAAGCTCAAAGGGAATGGGGTGATTGGGGTCGGCCACGCCGGCGCGGAACTGCACGATGTCCACATAGGGCTCGGCCATCTTCAGGAACTCGACGCCCTCGTCCATGGTGTAGCCGCCCCCTCGGGCTCCTCGCCGGAGAACAGGATCTCCACGATCATGTCCCGTCCGGCAGCTTCCCGGATCTTCTTGAGACACATCAGGGGAACTTGGCCCGGTTTTCCAGGCTGCCGTTGTATTCGTCGGTGCGCTTGTTGGTCAGGGGCGAGAGGAACTGGGTGGGCAGCTGGCCGCGGTAGCACAGATGGATGGAGACCATATCAAAGTCAAGGAATTTCAGGATCTTGACCTGCTTGAGCCCAGACTGTCGGCGATGAACTCCATGTGCTCGGGAGTGGTGTTCAGCAGCGCGGCCTTGACGGAGCGGGTCATCATATCGGACTGACCAAAGGGATCGACCTCCTCCTCGGACAGGGGCGGGAGTTGGCGATGTCGCTCAGCCGCAGGATCTCAAGAGAACCGTCGGGCTTCTGAAGCGGGTAGCCGGAGGGAGGACCGACAAAGAAACCCATGCAGGCCACGGCGCCGTGATAGTGGATGGCGTCGGCCATCTGCATCAGGTAGTTCTGGCAGGCGGGGTTGTAGAGATCAAAATCGGGGAAGTGGGTGAAGTCGGCCTCCATGGGGACGATCATGTCCCGGGAGAAGTTGTTGATGCCCATGCAGGTGACGATGGCCGCGCCCGCCTTGGCTTTGTTGGCGTAATGGGTGATGACGCTCTCGGCGGGGAAGGGTTCGTTGCCCTGCAGGAAATGGGGCAGAGAGTTGGAGACCTCCAGCCGGTTCTTCAGCACATGGCCGCGGACAACCAGCGGGGAGAGGACATGGGGATACTTGCTCATAGGGGATCCTCCTTTTGTGTAAATCTTATAGTGATACAGGTAGAAAAGGGGGCCGGATCCCGCGAGTGGGATCCGGCCCTCCGGGTTTGCTTGAGAGTTATGGAGTCAGCCTATTCAGTTGAAACTCAGCCCTGCCAATCGTAGTTGGTGATCTCAGCGGCCTTCTCAAGAATGGTGTGCATACCGTCGGTGACACCGTGCTTCTCGGCGCGGGTCATGGCGTCGGCAGCCTTGGCCTCGAAGCAGGCGGCCCAGAAGGTGTCGATGTCGGCATCGCTCAGCTCAACGATCTTGTTGCCGGTCTTCTCCTCGATGGTGGCCAGGTCAGAAGCGATGGCGTCGTCATACAGAGTAGCGGAGTACTCCTCGGTGGCGTCAGCAGCCTTCTGGATGCAGTCGCGCTGAGCGTCGGTCAGGCTCTCCCACCAGTCCAGGTTGACGGTGAAGAAGTTGCCGGCGGTGTAGGTGCCGTCCAGAGCCCAGTAAGGAGCAACCTCATACCAGGCCATGGAGACCATGGGGGCCAGACCCATCTGGGTGGCGTCGATCATGCCGCGGTCCAGAGCCTCATAGCACTCGGGAGGAGTGACGGCGGCCACCTGGAAGCCCAGCTTTTCAAAGATGGCAGCGTCGAAGTTGCCGAAGGAAGAGGAACCGGCGACCAGGCTCTGCAGGTCGGTGAAGGGAACTTGGCGGCCAGTGCGTTGGCACCGCCGGCAATGACGTTCAGATACTTGATGCCCATATCCTCGGCCTCACTCTGGATCAGAGCGGAGGTATCGGGATCGTCAAACATCAGCGTGTTGAAGTAATCCAGAGCAGCCTGAGTGCCGCCGGGGGCAAAGCCGGGCATGGACAGGTAGGGCAGGGTGTCCAGATGGGGCATATGGCCCAGAGCGATCATGTCCACAACGCCGTCCATAACGGCGTCCAGCTCGCCGGAAGCGTCAAACAGGGTGCCGCCCCAGGTGATGTCAACGTCGATCGCGCCGCCGGAGATCTCCTTCAGCTGATCGATGAAGTACTGCTCGATGGTACCGCCGGTCTCAGTCTCCTGATAGGTGGAGCTGAACTTGATGGTCAGGGGATCCACGTCACCGGTGGCCTCGGCCTTGTCGCCGGAACCGGCGCTGGCGGCAGGAGCCGCGGACTTGTCGCCGCTGGCGGCGGGGGCGTTGTTGCCGCCATTGCTTCCGCAGGCCGCCAGAGCGAAGACCATAGCGAGAGCCAGCAGCAGGGCAAACAGCTTTTTCATTCTTTTTTCCTCCTTAAACTTTTCCATCAGGCGGTCTCTCTTTTTATTGACCGCCGGACTTACACGGGAAGGGGTCAGCCGCCCACGCCCATCAGAGTGGGCAGGAAGGTGACGATCTGGGGAACAGGCCGATCAGCAGGACCAGACCGATCTCACAGATGAAGTAGGGAACTACGCCCTTGAAGATCTCGGACGGATTGATGCGCAGCGCATTGGCGGTGGCGAACACGTTCATGCCAATGGGGGCGTCAGGCCGGCGATCTCAGCCACGAAGCAGAGGGCGATGACCAGTGCGTAGGGGGAGTAGCCCATGCCGGTCAGGATGGGGAACACCACGGGAACCGTGATGATGATGATGGACATGATGTCCATGACGCAGCCGCAGAACACATACAGCAGGATGACCAGCAGGAAGATGATGAAGCGGGGGGCGTGGACACTGGCGATGGCGGCGGACAGATAGTCGGCCAGGCCGGTGTCGGAGATGAACTTGCTGAAGATCTGGCCGCCGACGATGATGGGGAAGATACCGGCTTCCATGACGGCAGCGTCCACCATGCAGGCGCCCAGCTGCTTGAGGGGCATCTTCTTGCACAGGGCGTAGATGCACACCGCGACCGCACCCACGGCGCCGCCGACCGTTGCGGTGAACCAGCCGGCGAAGGTGCCGCCGATGATCAGGCCGAACAGGCAGAGGATCGGGATGAGCAGGCGCAGGGACTTCATCTTCTCAGAAACGGGGATCTTGGGGCCGCCTCCGGGAGGAATGGAACCGGGCTTGACCAGACCGATGATGCGGACGGTCACGCACAGAGCCACAGCGGTGATGATGCCGGGGATGATGCCGCCCATCAGGGCGGTGCCCACGCTCATGGTGACGGGAGCCACCAGGCAGAACATGATGATGCCCATGGAGGGAGGGATCAGGGTGGACAGGGCACCGGAAGCGGCGACGCAGCCCAGAGAATACTGGCGGCTGTAACCGGCCTTCTCCAGCTCGGGCATGGCCAGACGGCCGAACACGATGTTGCCGGCCACGGAGGCGCCGGAGCAGGCGCCGAACAGGGCGTTTGCGCCGACGACGGTGAACAGCAGGCCGCCCTTGACGCGGCCGAGGAAGGCGTGAACGGACTTGAACGCGCCTTCGGCAATGCCGGTCTCACCGGCTAGTGCGCCGACTAACATGAACATGGGTAAGACGGCGTAATTGTAGTTGGCGCCTAAGTCAAACGGGTATGTAGTAAAAATGTTCAGAGCCATCTTCATGTCGCCGCCATAGAGGGTGACAAAGCCGAAGAAGGCGCAGGTCAGCATAGAGACAAAGATCGGAATACCGGCGAAGACCATCACCATCATGATTCCGAAGACGATCAAACCAATGAGCCAAGCGGGCATCAGGCTTCGCCTCCTTCCGTAGTGTCGGCCTGGTCGGCCATGGGGTCAGCAGGGTGCGGGAGGCTGATAACCGGTCAGATCCCGGACGATCGCCCAGAGGAAAGACAGCGCCAGCAGGATAAAGCCGACGGACATGATCAGGGCGAAGGGCCACAGGGGGAAGCCCACACCGGACACGGAGCTCATCTTGTGACGGGAAATAAATTTGCCCGTCTGGATGAAGCCGCGATAGCTGATGAGGGTGCAGATACCAATGCCGCACAGGTTGCCGATGATGGCAAATACCTTCTGCAGGGCTTTGGGCAGTTTGACGCAAAGCAGATCGATACGGGTGTGGCCGCGGTCCAGAGTCACGAAAGCTGCCGCCAGAAATACCACGGGAATGTGGAGGTACTGGATGATCTCCGTAGAGGCGGGGATGCCGGTGACAGGCAGGCCCAGCTTACGCAGCTTTTCACCGATGACATTGATGAAGGCCACCAGCATAATCTTTCAGCAGACACACTGCGGAGATATATGCGATGTACTTCAGGACGCGGGTGACGACACTGTCGACCTTTGCAAACGCTGTTTTCTTAGGTTTGCTCAATTTCTCTCAACTCCTTTTCCTTCTCTTCCTAAACGCGCCCACTTTTGAAAAGATGATTAGCAAAATGCACAGCCAAAAGTGGGCTCAGGAGACGAAAAATATTATATTGTGAACAAAACGTGAATGCAAGCGCAAAAAGTTTATATGTTTATAACAAAACTGCATGATTTCACTTGCCTTACGGATCTGCACCTTGTATAATATAACAAAAGTGCATGGCCTTATAACATAATATATAGAGAAAAAGGATGCGAAGTTCCCTTGACCATTGCCCAATTGAGAACCTTTATGATCGTTGCCCAAAGCAAGAGCTTTACTGTGGCCGCGAAGCAGCAGTATGTCTCCCAGCCGGCGGTCAGCCGCCAGATGTCTGCACTGGAGACTGAACTGGGGGCGGAGTTGTTTGACCGCACACGCAACACGATCCAGCTCACCAGTGCGGGTCAGCACCTAGCCCGGCATTTGTTCCCGATCCTGGAGCATCTGGATGCCCTGCTCAATCAGGTGCACGAAATTGGAGCAGGCCAAAGCGGTTCGCTGACCTTTGGTCTGCTGCTGGATCAGTCCCTGGATACCCGTATCAGCCGGGCGCTTCAGTGGTTCCGGCAGAGCCACAATGTAACCATCAGCCTGCTGAGACTCGATTTTATGGATATGCTCAACGCTCTGAAAAGCGGTGTGATCGACATTGCCATCAGCATTGAGTCCACGCCGGATATGTTCAACGGATGCGAAAAGTTTATCTATGCACAGGAGTCCATGTGCTTTGCCGCTCGTCGGGATCTGATGCAGCGTGTAGCTGACACGAGGACGAGGAGCTGATCTTCCGGGTCGCGGAGCAGGTGCCTGTGCTGCATCCGCGGCTGGACTGTTTCCCCAGGATGACAAGGAGGCGCTGCAGCAGAATCTCTATAATCTGCCTCTGCGCGGCATGGAGCAGGAGTATGACCTGGCTTCCATTGCGCCCATGGTGACCGCCGGCCTTGCGACGACCGCTGTCAATGAGAGCCATTCCCTGGCGATGGATCAGTCCATCATGCTGCTGCCCTATGAAGGCCTGCCAAAGATCAATAAGGGAATTTTCTGGATGGCGGACAACAGCAATCCGCTGGTTGAGCAGTTTTATGCCTGTATCCGCGATGTGGAGAGCGGCCCGCCTATGCCGCCGGAATATTGATGATTGATAACAGATACCCCCAGCCTGAAGATATGCTTCAGACTGGGGGTCTACATATAAATGTAAAATTCAGGCGATCACGGCTGCAATGCTCTCAATCAGACGGGAAACAGCCTCACCGGTGCGGTCGGAGGGCAGACCGGCATAATTGAGCACGATGACATGATCCCGGGTGGGGACGCCCCGGTAATACTGGCTCAGGCAGCAGATGCGCACACCCCCGGCGCTGGGCGGCCTCGATGAGCTGACGGTCCTCCAGATCGGCGTGTACCTCCAGCAAAAAGTGCAGCCCTTCGTTTTCCATGCGCGCGGAGAGTTTTGAGGCAATGGGGCTCTCCCGCAGCTGCTGGAGAATGCTGGCCTTCTGGGTCTTGTAGTGATTGCGCATCCGGTTCAGGTGCTTTTCAAAGTAGCCCTCCCGGATGAACTGGGCCAGCACCAGCTGCTCAAAGCTGGACACGGTGCAGGCGTAAAACCCCAGCTTTTTGTGGAACGGTTCCACCAGAGAGCGGGGCAGCACCATATAACTGATGCGGATGGTGGAGGCCAGCGTTTTTGAGAAGGTATTGATATAAATGACACGGTCAGAGGCGTCAATGCTCTGGAGCGTAGGAATCGGCCTGCCGCTGGTGCGGAACTCGCAGTCGTAGTCGTCCTCCAGAATATAGCGCCCCTCCGCCCGGGCGCACCAGCCCAGCAGCTCATAGCGGCGGCTGACCGGCATGACGATGCCGGTGGGGAAGTGGTGGGAAGGAGAGATGTGGAGCACGTCCACGCCCTCGGACTCCAGCGCGTCGGCCTGCACGCCGGCATCGTCCATGGGGATGGCCACGCTGCGGGCGCCGCAGCTTTCGTAGATCTGCCCCGGTTTCTGGTAGCCCGGCTCCTCCACGCCGTAGAGCTTGTCCCGGCCCAGAAACTGCACCAGCAGGCCGTAGAGGTATTCCGTACCTGCTCCGATGACGATCTGCTCCGGCTCCACCGACATTCCACGGAAGTGGTAGAGGTGCCCGGCGATGGCCTCTTGCAGCTCCCGGCGGCCCTGGGCTGAGGGAGAGCGCATCAGCTCATCCTCCTCAAGGCTGAGTACGTTGCGCATCAGCTTGGCCCATGTGGAAAAGGGGAAGTTCTCTGCCGGGATGTGGTTGGTCACCAGATCCGCAAACCAGCCGTTCCGCTCCACCGGCTTCGGCGTGCTTGCTGCCGGGGCGGACCGGGGCGCTGGGTGCGGCTGCGGAAAGTCCTCCGGGACCAGCTTTTCCACGAAAAATCCCCGCTTGGGGAGAGAATAGATATAGCCCTCAGCCGCCAATTGGGCGTAAGCGTTCTCCACGGTGATGACACTGACGCTCAGGTGCCTGGCCAGCAGCCGTTTGCTGGGCAGCTTTTTCCCCGGCAGCCAGACGGCCGGCGAGAATGTCCTCCCGGATGCGGCGGTAGAGCGATTCATAGAGGCTGCACCCGCCGGTGCGGTCAAGATCGTAAGTCAACATGGCGGCCTCCCCAGTCTGGCCATAAACTGGCCTGTAATTCTATGAAGAAGTTAAGGTCAGTTTGATTATACCTGCCTAATAACCGATTGTAAAGGTGGGATTTATGCAGGAAAGGGACGGTACTCTTGTAATTTTTCGGCGGCTGTGCTATCGTAGTAACAATTTAAATGTTAAATGCCCCGGGAGGAATTTCATGGCACGCGAACTCAAGGTGGGAGCCACCTATCGTCACTTTAAAAATAAGCTCTATAAGGTGTTGGGCACCGCCATTCACAGCGAGACGGGAGGAGACGCTGGTCATTTACCAGCAGCTCTACGGCAAGGGGGAGGTCTACGCCCGACCCTACGATATGTTTATGAGCGAGGTCGACCGGGAAAAGTACCCGGACGCGGAGCAGATCTACCGCTTCGAGCCGGTGCGCGGAAAGAATCTGGTGCTCATCGGTATGCCGGGCTGCGGCAAGAGCACTGTGGGTGTGGTGCTGGCCAAGATCCTGGGCTGGGACTTTATTGATGTGGATCTGGTCATTCAGAAGCAGAATGGCAAGCGCCTTCAGGAGATCATTGCGGCGGAGGGCAACGAGGGCTTTCTGGAGCGGGAGGCCGACGCGGTGGAGAGTCTGGACTGCACCAACACCGTTATTGCCACCGGCGGCTCCGCCGTGCTCAACCCCCGGGGCCTGAAGCTGCTGCGGGAGCTGGGCAAGATCGTCTATCTGCGCCACCCCTACGAGGAGATCGCCCGGCGCATTCCCAATCTGGCCACCCGGGGCATTACCCTGGCTCCGGGGCAGACGCTGAAGGACCTCTACGATTACCGCACACCCATCTATGAGCAGGCGGCGGACATCACCGTCGACGCAGAGAACTGCACCATTGAGCAGACCGCCTGGGCCATCCAGGGGCCGCAAAAGATTAAAAGATGAAATAAAAGGTGACGCCGCTCGGCGTCACCTTTTAATCTTATAACTGTTCAAGATACTGAATGAGCTCCTCGTAGCTGCCCTGGGGGCAGATGATGGGAGTGTCTGTCCGGTGAATGGTGTGGTCATTGAGCAGGTAGACCGGCAGGCCGACGGCCCCGGCGGCCTCCACATCCTCCTGCACGTCGTTGCCCACCATCAGGCAGCTTGCCGCGTCAAGGTCAAATTGAGCGAGAATGTCCTGATAATAGGCCGGATTCGGTTTGCAGTGGCAGGAGTTTTGATAGTCGGTGACCAAATCGAAGTCCTCCATTTTCAGGCCGATCCAGCTCAGCCGGGTGGCGTCGCCGTTGGCGGGAAAGATGGGGTTGGTGGCCAGAATGACTTTTTCCGCTTTTTGATGGGCCAGCTCCACGGCTTTTCGGGCCAGCGGAGCTGGGAAGGTGGCGGAGCGGGCGTTGTGAAAGTCGTTCTCATAAAATGTGGAGAACTTCGGGATGTCCTTCAGGCTGTCCGGCCCCATGACCGCCCCAAAGGTCTGCCAGAAGGCGTCGTAGTTGGTGCATCTGCCGTCGTTTTTCACCATGGACTCCACACCGGCCCAGACCGCCTTGACCAGCAGTCCGGCGTCCGTGTAGCCCCACTGGGCGGCAGCGGCGGCGAGGTGCCGGAAGTAGACCTTGGTAAAATAGTCGTTGTCCATGGGCAGCAGAGTGCCGTCCAGATCGAATAAAATAGCTTGCAGCATAGCCTTTCTCCCTGCCGCAGAAGCGGCGCATATCGTTCGTTGCGGATGGGTTGATTTTACCCGGTCAAAGCAGAAAAGTCAAATCCCTGTATTGCGATTTCTTTGCTGGTGTGATATGCTAAAGCATAAGAGTCTGACCGGCGCGGCACAGCCGCCGCACCGTTTGAATGGAGGAAAACGCAATGAATCTCAAGGGAAGAAACTTCCTGAAGCTGTTGGACTACACTCCGGAGGAGATCGGCTATCTGCTGGATCTGGCCGCCGAGCTGAAGGCCAAAAAGAAGGCCGGCGTGGCCCATGATATGCTGCGGGGTAAAAACATTGCCCTGATCTTTGAAAAAGACCTCCACCCGCACCCGCTGTGCATTTGAGGTGGCCGCCCACGATCTGGGTATGCAGGTAACTTATCTGGATCCCTCTGGCTCTCAGATCGGCAAAAGGAGTCCATCGCCGACACCGCCCGGGTGCTGGGCCGTATGTTTGACGGCATCGAATACCGGGGCTACGGTCAGGCCATCGTGGAGGAGCTGGCCAGGTATGCCAGCGTGCCCGTCTGGAACGGCCTGACCAACGAGTACCACCCCACCCAGATCCTGGCCGACTTCCTTACCCTGCGGGAGCATTTCGGCAAGCTGCAGGGCCTCAAGTTTGCCTACATGGGCGACGCCCGCTACAACATGGGCAACAGCCTGATGATCGGCTGCGCCAAGATGGGCATGAATTTCACCGGCTGCTGCCCGGAGAAGTATCAGCCGGACGCTGCGCTGGTGGCCCAGTGCCAGGCCATTGCCGCCGAGACCGGAGCCACCATCCGCTTCACCGCCGACCCGGCCGAGGGCACCAAGGGTGCCAATGTCATCTACACTGATGTGTGGGTGTCTATGGGCGAGCCCGTGGAGGTCTGGGAGGAGCGTATCCGTGATCTGGCTCCCTATCAGGTGAACAAGGCCGCCATGGACAACGGCGCAGACAACTGCGTATTCATGCACTGCCTGCCCGCGTTCCACGACCACAAGACCACCGTCGGCAAGGAGATGGGCGAGCGGTTTGGCCGCGCCGAGATGGAGGTCACCGACGAGGTGTTTGAGTCCGAGCGCTCCATCGTCTTTGATGAGGCGGAGAACCGGATGCACACGATCAAGGCGGTCATGTACGCAACGCTGTGACGATTGAAACAGACTGAAATCCGTCCGGAGCATCAGAAGAGGCTCCGGACGGATCTTTATTTTCCTTATTTCCGGGTGATTTTAGGGAATTGTCTTGCACCCGTTGGAAAATCTGGATATAATAGAGAAACACGCCGACAGAGAGCGGCCTATTTCAAGGATAAAAGGCAGTGAAATTTATGCTGGAACTTCGCGACCTATGTTTCTCCGTCCCCGGGGACGGAAAACGGATCGACATTTTAAATCACATTGATCTTACCGTGCCGGACGGCAAGCTGGTGGTCATCACCGGCCACAACGGCAGCGGCAAGTCCACACTGGCCCGGGTCATCATGGGCATTGAGCCTGCCACCTCCGGCGAGATCTGGCTGGACGGCGAGCGCGTCGACGGCCTGAACGTCACCGAGCGGGCCCGCAAGGGCATCAGTTACGGCTTTCAGCAGCCGCCCCGCTTCAAAGGGAATGAAGGTGTCTGACCTGCTGGGTGTGCCGCCGGAAGGCAGATCAGCCGGGAGGACGCCTGCCGCTATCTGGCTCAGGTGGGCTTGTGCAGTCAGGAGTATATCGACCGGGATGTGGATGCCAGTCTCTCCGGCGGCGAGCTCAAGCGTATTGAGATCGCCACCATTCTGGCCCGCAATGCGGAGCTGATGATCTTTGATGAGCCGGAGGCCGGCATTGACCTCTGGAGCTTTGGCCGCCTGACTGAGACCTTCCAGCAGATCCACCGCCGGGGCACCGCATCTATGATCATCATTTCCCATCAGGAACGGATCATTCGATTGGCCGACGAGGTCGTGCTGATCTCCGGAGGCCGGGTCACCGGCCACGGTCCGGCGTCCGAACTGCTGGAGCAGATTGAGAGCGCCGGCCAGAGCGGCGGCTGCGCGGACTGTCTGTAAAGGAGGGGTGTTTTTATGAGCGAGCATTACAGCGAAATCGTTGCGGCCATGCTGGAGAAGATCTCCGGTCTGAAGAGCACCCCGGACGGGGCCCATAACTTCCGGCTGGACGGCAAGGGCGAGGAGCGCAAGTCTTCCGACCATATCAAGATTACGGCAAAGACAGACAAGCCGGGCATCGACATCCGCATCGCCGACGGCACCGTCAACGAGAAGGCGTTTATCCCCGTGGTGCTGACCAAGAGCGGTCTGGAGGATCTGGTCTACAACGACTTTTTCATCGGTGAGAACTGCGACGTCACCATCATTGCGGGCTGCGGCATCCATAACTGCGGCTGCGAGGACTCAAAGCACAATGGCATCCACACCTTCTATGTGGGCAAAAATTCCAAGGTGTCCTATGTGGAGGTACACTATGGCGCGGGCAACGGCACCGGCGGGCGTATTCTGAACCCTCAGACCATCGTCTATCTGCAAGAGGGCGCCACTGTGGTCATGGACACCAGCCAGATCGGCGGCGTGGACTCCACCAAGCGCTATACCAAGGTCGTAGCCGAAGGGGATAACAGCGAAGTCATGCTGACCGAGAAGCTGATGACCCACGGCGACCAGACGGCCAACTCTGATGTGGATATTATCCTCAACGGCCATGACACCAAGGCCCGGGTCATCTCCCCGCAGCGTGGCAAAGGAGAACTCCCGGCAGGTGTTCCATCCCAATGTGGAGGGCAACGACCTCTGCTTCGGCCATGTCCAGTGCGACTCCATCATCATGGGCAATGGCCGGGTTCAGTCCATCCCGGCCATCACCTGCAACCATGTGGACGCGGGCCTGATCCACGAGGCGGCCATCGGCAAGATCGCCGGCGACCAGCTCCTCAAGCTCATGACGCTGGGCTTCACCGCCGAGGAGGCGGAAGAGCGCATCCTGCAAGGCTTCCTGAAATAAAATTTTGACGATCTGAATTCTGCTCTGCCTTTTGGCGGAGCAGAATTTTTATGCTATAATGAAAGCGCACAGATAAGGAAGTGAGCGCTATGGCAAACAAAATTGATCTTCACACTCACACAACTGCGTCCGACGGAACGCTGACGCCGACGGAGCTTGTGGCGCATGCCCGGGAACTGGGTCTGAGCGCGGTGGCCATCACCGATCACGACACGATGAACGGTGTGGCAGAGGCGCAGACGGCGGGAGAGAGACTGGGGGTGGAGGTGATCCCCGGTATGGAGATCTCCACCGATTACCGGGGGAGGACACCCATGTGCTGGGCTATGGCATGGACATAAATGCCCCGGCGCTGCGAGAGGTGTTGGACTGGGTGATCGAGGATCGCCGCCGCCGCAATGAGAAGATCGCGGAGCGGATGCGCCGCGACGGCATTGACGTCTCACTGGAAGAACTGGAGGCGCAGAATCCCGGCGCGACCATTGGACGCCCCCATTTTGCCCGGGTGCTGGTGGCACAGGGGATCGCGGGATCGGTTTCGGATGCCTTTGCCAGATTCCTGTCAACCGGAAAGCAATATTACTTGCCGCGCACTTATATCCCAATGAAAGACGCCGTAAAAGTGATCCGAAGCTGCGGCGGCACGGCGGTTTTGGCCCATCCGCTCCAGTATGGCTATTCGGAAGATGAACTGCATACCCTTGTCCGATCTGCTGCCGAAGCAGGGATGGGTGGCATGGAAATTTACTATACAGGCTATACGGCAGAGCAGATCACCCGGCTTTCCGCGCTGGCGGCGGAATTTGACTTGTTTGCCACCGGCGGCAGTGATTTTCACGGCGCCAATAAGCCGGATATCGAGTTGGGCCGAGGTTATCGCGCTCTTGTGGTGCCCTCAAAGTGCCTGTCTGACCTGAAAGCCCATATGCTGGAGGAACATGTATGATCCGAGTGGTGCCCGATTTTTACCCTGAGTTTGCCTGTATTGCATCCAGATGTGGCTACAGCTGCTGTGTGGGCTGGGAAGTGGATGTGGATGAGGATTCGCTGGAGCGTTATTCCGGTATTCCCGGTGCGCTGGGGGCTTTAAGCTGCGCCGGGAGATTGATATGACGTCCAGCCCTCACTTCCGGCTGGACGGCCGGGAGCGCTGTCCCTTCCTGACGGAGGAAAATCTCTGCCAACTGATTTTGGAGCTGGGGGAGGACAGCCTGTGCCAGATCTGTACGGATCATCCCCGGTTTCGCAGTTGGTTTCCGGACCGTGTGGAGGAGGGGCTGGGGCTTTGCTGCGAGGAGGCGGGGCGGCTCCTGCTTGACCGCGCAGAGCCGCTGGGTTTTTTGAGCCTGCCCTTTGACGGGGAAGACGAGGAGCCGGACGAGGATTATCGGGCCCTGCTGGAACTGCGCACGCAGTTGATCTTCCTGTTTCAGGATCGGACCAAAACGTTGAAAACACGGGTGTGTTAGGCGTTTTCCCCTGTGCGGAGAAAACCTGCCGCAGCGCAGCCTGAGAGAGGATATCGACTTCCTTTTGACACTGGAGATTTTGGAGCCGGAGTGGCGCGCAGCGCTGGAACGCTTTCGGGAGGATCCGCAGGAGCGCTGGGATGCGGACATGGAGCGCGACGGCGCGCACATCATGGCCTATCTTCTCTTCCGCTACTTCCTGTCGTGGGGGCTGGAACGCTGGGACGAGGGCTTTGCCCTTCATTTCGGCGCATTTACGCTGCATCTGCTGGGGGCACTGCGGGGAATGACACTGCGGGAGAAGGGCGAGCACACCCTGGCTGACCGGGTGGAATGGCTGCGGCGCTGGTCGGCGGAGCTGGAGTACTCCGAGGACAATCAGGAGGCGCTGGCCGAATATTTGTAAAGCGATAAAACTATAAGATGTAAGGAGCTGGGCGTACATGGTGCGCCCGGCTCCTTTTGGCAATCTGCAAAAAATCATAGGTTAGGCTGGGCTAAGTTAAATAATTCTAACTAAAATAGCGACAGGCTATTGACAAATCAGGTTAGCTATAATAAACTACCGAGTGAGCTGGTTAGAGTGTTCTAATCTTTTCTTTGCCGGTTCAGTTAACGTCATATAACTGAACTGAGATAGATAAACAGTTAAGGAAGGGTACACTTATGATGCCATTGACACTGGCCACTGTGGGCGAAGAGAATATCATCAAGAGAATCGGCGGTCTGCCGGAGGTGCGCCAGCATCTGGAGAACCTCGGGTTTGTGGTGGGCGGCACCGTGACCGTTATCACCACGCTGGGCGGAAACGTGATCGTGAATGTCAAAGGAAGCCAGAATTGCCATCAGCAAGGAAATGGCTCAGAAGATCATGATCTGAGATAGTAAGAAGAGAAGCAAGGAGGCAATACTATGAAAACACTGCGCGATGCGAAAGTGGGCCAGACCGTCAAGGTCGCAAAGCTCACCGGCGAGGGAGCCGTCAAGCGCCGCATTATGGACATGGGCATCACCAAGGGCGTGGAGATCTACATCCGCAAGGTCGCGCCGCTGGGCGATCCCGTGGAGATCACCGTCCGCGGCTATGAGCTGAGCCTGCGCAAGGCTGACGCCGAGATGATCGTGACCGAGCTCTAAGCAGAGCCGGCCTGACCGCCGTTCCTCCCGCCTGAGGGGAACGGCAAATGTTAAATCCTCGGTTAGCACCCGCTTACGGGCCTGGCCGTGAAAGAGAGGAAGCATGTTATGAAGTTGACCATTGCCCTTGCGGGCAACCCGAACAGCGGCAAGACGACGCTGTTCAACGCGCTGACCGGTTCTAACCAGTTCGTTGGCAACTGGCCCGGCGTCACCGTGGAAAAGAAGGAGGGCAAGCTGAAGAAGCACCCCGAAGTTACCATCACCGACCTGCCGGGCATTTACTCCCTTTCCCCGTACACCTTGGAAGAAGTCGTTGCGCGTAACTATCTGATTACCGAGCGCCCCGATGCGATTCTGAACATCATCGACGGCACGAACCTGGAGCGCAACCTGTATCTGACCACCCAGCTGGTGGAGTTGGGTATCCCTGTGGTCGTGGCCATCAACATGATGGACGTGGTGAAGAAGAACGGCGACAAGATCAACACCGCTGAGCTGAGCCGTGAGCTGGGCTGCGAGATCGTCGAGATCTCCGCGCTGAAGGGCACCGGCGTTATGGAGGCCGCTGAGGCTGCCGTGGATGCCGCCCAGAACGGCAAGACCGTTCCTCAGCACACCTTCTCCGGTCCCGTGGAGCACGCGCTGGCTCACATCGAGGAGGAGTTGCTGCACGATCAGCCCGAGGAGCAGCAGCGCTGGTTCGCGCTGAAGATCTTCGAGCGTGACCAGAAGATCCTGGAGCAGCTCAATCTGGAGCCCGCCAAAAGCTGTCTCACGTTGAGGCTGATATTCAGGCCGCTGAGAAGGAGCTGGACGACGACGCCGAGAGCATCATCACGAACGAGCGCTATGTCTACATCGGCTCCATCATCCACGGTTGCCTGAAGAAGAAGTCTGCCGGCAAGCTGACCACCTCCGATAAGATCGATAAGGTCGTCACCAACCGCTGGCTGGCTCTGCCCATCTTTGCGGCCATCATGTTTATTGTCTACTATGTGTCCGTCACCACCGTGGGCGGCTGGGCCACCGGCTGGGTGAACGACGGCGTGTTTGGCGACGGCTGGCACCTGCTTGGGATCGGCTCCTCCGCTTATAATGATGCCAACGACGAATATACCGACGCCTCCAACATTGTCAATGGCTATATTGAAGATCAGGGCCTCGACGATGTGGCCGATGCCATCGACAGCGAGAGCGACGAGTTTGACTCCGATGCCGCCGCAGCTGCGCTGACCGCCATGGCTGCTGACGTCAAGTCTGACTATGAGTTTACTTACGAACTGCAGGATGAGGAGAACCTCTCCGTCTCCGACGAGACTGCCACCGGCGCTGACGTGCTGGAGTCCATCGACGTGATGCTGGCCGACGGCTGCGAGGCTCCGGATCCCGCTGATTACGGCGTGTATGTTCCCAGTATCCCTGCGCTGATCGAGAGCGGCCTGAGCGCAGTCAACTGTGCGGACTGGTTGAGCGGCCTGATCCTCGACGGTATTGTCGCTGGTGTGGGCGCCGTCCTCGGCTTCGTCCCCCAGATGCTGGTTCTGTTCATCTTCCTGGCCTTCCTGGAGGCCTGCGGCTACATGGCCCGTATTGCCTTCATCCTCGACCGTGTGTTCCGCCGCTTCGGCCTGTCCGGCAAGTCCTTCATTCCCATCCTGATCGGCACCGGCTGCGGCGTACCCGGCATCATGGCCTCCCGTACCATCGAGAATGAGAAGGACCGCCGCATGACGGTCATGACCACCACGTTCATTCCCTGCGGCGCCAAGCTGCCCTTCATCGCCATGATTGCCGGCGCCATTTTCGGCGGCGCGGCCTGGTCGCTCCCTCCACCTACTTCATGGGCATTGCTGCCATCATTTGCTCCGGCATCATCCTGAAGAAAACCAAGCTGTTCATCGGCGACCCCGCTCCCTTCGTTATGGAGCTGCCCGCTTACCATATGCCCACTGTGGGCACTGTCCTCCGCTCCATGTGGGAGCGCTGCTGGGCCTTTATCAAGAAGGCCGGCACCATCATCACCCTGTCCACCATCCTGGTCTGGTTCCTGAGCTACTTCGGCTTCGTGGACGGCGCGTTCACCATGCTGACTGAGGATCAGCTGGATCAGAGCATCCTGGCCACTGTCGGCAACGCGGTCTGCTGGATCTTTGCTCCTCTGGGCTTTGGCAACTGGCAGGCCACGGTTGCCTCCATCACCGGCCTGATCGCCAAGGAGAACATTGTCGGCACGCTGGGTATCCTGTACAACGGCGGCACTGCGGCCTCTGTTTACACCAACATGGCTGCCTCCTTCACCGCCCTCTCCGGCTATGCCTTCCTGGCCTTCAACCTGCTGTGCGCCCCGTGCTTTGCCGCCATGGGCGCCATCAAGCGTGAAATGAACAGCCGCAAGTGGTTCTGGATCGCCATCGGTTATCAGTGCGGCTTCGCCTATCTGGTCGGCCTGTGCATCTACCAGCTGGGTATGCTCTTCACCGGTCACTTCGGCATCGGCTCTGTGGTAGCCATCATCATTGTCGTTCTGTTCTTCGTCCTGCTGTTCCGTCCTGCCACTGAGAAGATCAATGGCAAGAAGGTCCGCGTCAACGTGTAAGAACATCCCACTGACTAATTGACCTTGAAACGGAGGAATCCATATGATCTCATGGCTTTCGGCCAATATTGGTACCATTCTCATCGGACTGGTAGTCCTGGCTGTGGTGATTGCCATTGTCCGCTCCATTCGGAAGGATAAAAGATCCGGTAAGTCCTCCTGCGGCGGAAACTGCGGCGCCTGCGGGGCTGCGGCGGAGGCTGCAACGTGAAGCACTGATCCCCTGTGTCCGGCCGTGGCAGAACAGCTCCGGCCGGACAGGGAAGAGATGGAGGTACGCATTATGAGCAGCGGCCCGGCCCTGACAGCGGCGAATATCCGCTATCTGCTGGCGATCGAAGATCTGGACCGTAACGGGAAAGGCGTGCGCTGTGTCGATGTGGCACAGGCGCTGGGGATCACCAAGCCAGTGTCCACTCCATGGTGGACAGCATGAAGGATATGGGCCTGTTGGAGAAGCCCCGCTACGGCGTGATCCGGCTGACGGATCTGGGCCGCAGCACCGCCGACCGGTATCAGGTGTATTTCCAGACGATTTGCCGTCATTTTGCGCAGTTCCTGCCCCAGCGGCAGGATGTGCTGGCGGCGGCCTTCGCCCTGCTCTCCGAGCTGAAGCTGGAGAGCGTGGTGGAGATGTGCACCCGCATTGCGGATGCAGACGCGGCCCCGTGCTCCGGAATGGAGCCGCAGGTCTGCGCGGGATAGACAGGATCCCGAAGATCTATCGTTCGCAGCTTAGGCGCTGAACCCCATCAGCGCCTGAGTTTTAAAACATCGGTTAGCTAGCACTAACCAAAAGAAAGAAGGAGCTTATTATGAGCGTTGTAATTTTGGGTGGCAATGAGTGCATGGTTCGCAAGTACAAGGACCTGTGCAAAGAGTATGAATGTCAGGCGAAGGTGTTCGCAAAACCCATCGGCAGCCTGAAAAACAAGCTGGCAGCCCCGATCTGCTGGTCTGCTTTACCAGCACGATGTCCCACAAGATGCTGCGCAGCGCTCTGAATGAGCTCAAGGGTCTGCCCACTGTCATCGCCCATTGTCCCACCAGTTCCATCTCCGCGCTGCGGGGGGTGCTGGAGACTCACGCCGCGCACTGAGCCATGTCCGACGAAGTGGTGATCCGCCACTGCTCCCCCACGTTGGCGGGTCTGAAGACGGGAGCCTGTTTTCCTGTCGTTATGATTCGGAGGACGAGCTGCGCCGGGATATTCGGGCAATGAACCGCGTGCTGGTGCCGAAGGGACTGCGGGTGTTGTCACTGCGCTGCAAACAGGGCAGAGCGCTCATCTACCTCTATCGGCCAAGCCGACTGGGACGGGATCTGACGGCCCCGGTGGCGGCGCATTTGCTGGAAGATCGCGGTTACCCGTGGGGCGACCCGGATCTCTGCGTGGTCAAACTGATACAGCAGCTGCGGTCGCAGGAGGAATTCCCCCCACGAGATCGGTCTGTTTCTGGGCTATCCCCCGATGACGTGGAGGGGTTCATCCACTATGGGCCAAAGCACAGCAAATGCGTGGGCGATTGGCGGGTATATGGCAATGAAGAGCAGGCCAAACGTCTGTTTGCCCAGTACCGGGCCTGCACCCTGGCCTATCAGGCACAGCTGAAATGCGGCAAGACCGTGGAGCAGCTGGCGGTGGGCTGAAAATTTTTTGAATGTAGGTTAGTTGCGACAAACCTAAGCGAACACACGAACCGGCAAAATTTGAAAGGAAGGTTTTTATTATGAGCATTGCAGTGATCTATTGGAGCAGCACCGGCAACACGGAGGCCATGGCTCAGGCCGTGGAGGAGGGCGCCAAGTCCGCCGGTGCAGAGACCATTCTGCTGCCCAGCGCGGCCTTTGATGCCTCTATGGTGAGCCAGTATGACGCCATCGCCTTCGGCTGCCCCGCCATGGGCTCCGAGGTGCTGGAGGAAAGCGAGTTCGAGCCCATGTTTACCGCCTGCCTGCCGGAGCTCTCCGGCAAGACCATCGCCCTGTTCGGCTCTTATGGCTGGGGGGGACGGCGAGTGGATGCGTCAGTGGGAGGACAGCTGCACCAATGCCGGGGCCAGGCTGGCCTGCGACAGTGTGATCTGCTGCGGCTATCCTGACGATGATGCCGTCGACGGCTGCAAGAAGCTGGGCGCGGCGCTGGCACACGAATAAGAAAGCGTTCACGCTTTCACAAACTGAGCCGGGCGGAGAAGTTCCGCCCGGCCTTTTTCTTACTCCACGTTGTCGCTCTGCTTCATCGCCTCCAGCGTGCGTTCAATCAGGGGTGTTCAGATCCCAGCCCAGCAGCTCGGCGCCCTGCTCGATCACCTCGCGGGAGCAGCCCGCGGCGAACTTTTGTCCTTGAATTTCTTCTTGACCGATTTTCCCTCCATGTCCTTTACGCTCTTGGAGGGACGCATCAGGGCGGCGGCGCCGATCAGACCAGTCAGCTCGTCGGCGGCATACAGCACCTTTTCCATTTCGTGCTCCGGCTTAATATCCACCGTCAGGTTCCAGCCGTGGCTGGCCGTTGCGTGGATGATGCGCTCATCAATGCCTTTTTCCCGCATCAGCTCCTGCTCTTTGGTGCAGTGCTGTTCCGGCCACTGCTCAAAGTCCAGATCATGCAGGATGCCCACGGTCTGCCAGAAATCCGCTTCGGCACCATAGCCCAGCTCGTTGGCATACCAGCGCATCACATCGCCGACGATGCATCCGTGTTTAAGGTGAAATTCGCCCTCGTTGTACTCTTTCAACAGTTCGTAAGCCTGTTCGGGTGTGGGGATCATAGTGGGTTCCTCCTGATTTGCTTCAAATAATATATTCCACGGTTCTTTCTGCGGTCAGAACTGTGTGTTCGTTGAAGAGCACCAGCGCCTCCCGCTGCTCGTTCGGGCCGCAGGCATAGAAGTCGGCGTCTGTCCCCCAGCTCTCCATAGCAAAGACCCGGGGTTCGATGAGGCGGTTGTAGCTGTCTTCGTGTTTATGGGTCACATGGATGCCGGGGTCCTCAAAGGGGCCGTCCCAGAAATAGGGGTCGAAGGTCTGGATCAGTCCATCCTGAATGCCGGTCAGCAGAACATAGTGCGCCACATCGGAGTAGCACCGCAGAACGACGACACCGCCCCGGTGGAGTGCCTCCATGACCGGGCCGTCCTCCCTCATGTTGACCTGCGCGCCGGTGTAGAAATGACTGGAGATCGGGATGCGGCCCAGTCTGCCGTAGCTGTTGAACCAGTTGCTCATAAACATCATGGCGGTGGCGGTGGTGCCGGTCTTGCCGATCACGCCGTCCTCGCCCCAGCCGTCCAGACTGTAAAGCATGACGTAGCGGGGGATGTCCGGCGGAATGACCTCCCGGGGAACAGGGCGCTGATGCCGTTGAGCACAGAGGTGGGACCGCAGTCATATTCGGTGATCTGATAGCGCAGAGGGTTGTTCATCTTCAGCGCCTCCTTTTTTACTTTTCAGGGCTGTCCCAGCCACCAGAGGGCATAGGACGCATAGAGCGCCGCACCGATAGGCAGGGCGGTCTCGTCAATATCGAAATGGCCGTTGTGGGCGGCGTTCCGTGTGCCGGGCCGGTCGGCGTTTCCGGAGCCCAGATAGGCATAGGCTCCCGGTACCTTCAGCGTGTACTCGGCAAAATTGTCCCCGCCCAGTGAGAAGGGGCGGTCGTGGGTGACGGAAACACCCTCCAGTGCGGCTTCGGCGGCTGCGGATGCCTCGGTGCAGACCTGCGCATCATTGTAGAGGGCGGAGCAGATACCCTCCCAGAGGACTTCCGCTGTGCCGCCGTACAGATTGGCGATTTTTCCGGCGGTCTCGTTGATTTTCTCCCGGGCCCAGGCGCGGCGCTCCGGGGTGATGGTGCGGGTGGTGCCCTCCAGTTCCGCTTCCTCGGCCAGCGCGTTATAGGTAGTGCCGGAGTGAAAACGGCCGATCCCCAGCAATACCGGCTCCACCGGGGAGGCGCACCGGGTGACCATGGACTGGAGCGCCACCACGATGTGGCTTGCAATATACAGTGCGTCTGCCCCCAGCTCCGGGTGGAGACGTGGGCGGCTTTGCCGTGGACTTTGATGACAAAGCGGTCGACTGCCGCGTTGTTGAGTCCCGGCGTCAGGCTGACGGTGCCGACGGGGATCTCGTGGGCGGTGTGCAGGCCGAACACCCGCTCGGCCCCCCTTGAGGGCGTCGGCGTCGATCAGGTCCATCGCCCCTTGCCGATCTCCTCGGCGCTCTGAAACAGAAAGCGCACCTCGCCGCCGAACTCCGCGCGGCGTTGGCTGAGCAGCTGAGCCGCCCCGAGCAGGCAGGCAGTGTGGGCGTCGTGGCCGCAGGCGTGCATAACGCCGTCGGTCTGAGAACGATAGGGGACGTCGTTCAGCTCCTGAATGGGCAGGGGCGTCTATGTCCGCCCGGAGGGCGATCGTATGATTGCCGGGCTGTTTGCCCTTCAGAACGCCTGCAACATTGGTCTTTCCCACCCGGTGGTGGGGAATGTGCCATTCATCCAGTTTTGCTTCAATGAATGCGGCGGTTCGCACCTCATTCAGTCCCAGCTCCGGGTGGGCGTGCAGCTCCCGGCGGCAGGCGGTCAATTCTGGAAGCAGCGCCTTGGCACTGTTAAAAGTTCACGCATAGAGCACCCTTCTTTCCGAGATAAAGGAGAAATACCTATTAACATATAGGGTTTGTTATTGTGTTAAATATAGCACTGATCCGCGGCAATGTCAATGTGCGATTCTGTTATCTGCCCTCTCATCACCTCAGTCATGCGCGGGCGGCGGAATGGAGAAAAGCAAACAGCCGAGGACGATGCCTCGGCTGTTTGAGCGTTCAGCCGGCGCAGCATATGCTGCGCCGGTCGGTATTTCTTTTTATCAAAGGGTCTGCCTTTGATCATCCGTGGAAAAGGACACAGTCCTCTTCAAGAATTTTCAGGCCAGGTTGACCGCAGCCCAGTAGCCCTCTTCCATGGCCTGACGGGCCTTGCGGGGCTTGACGCAGTCGCCCACGGCGATGGTGTCGATGCAGGCATCCTTCAGCTCGTCCACAATGCCGGTGTTGGGGCGCATACCCATGGCGTAGACAATGCCGTCAGCGGGGATGAACTCCTCGCCGCCCTCGGCGTTGGTGGCATAGACGCCCTTGCCCGGCTCGATGCGGGCTACGCGCAGACCGGTGCGGCAGGTGATGGGCGCCTTGGCAAAGGACTGCATCATGCCCTCCCTTGTGCATCCAGTTGGCCTCGGGGCGATCTCGCTCTGCATTTCGACGATGGTCACATCGTGGCCGTTTTCAGCCAGATACAGGCCGGTCTCGCAGCCCACCAGACCGCCGCCCAGCACGGCGACCTTCTTGCCGAAGTTGGCCAGCTTGGTGTAGACGGTGGTGGCGTGCTCCACGGAGGGGATCGTCCAGACCGGGGATCGGAGGACGGGAGGGGTGGAGCCCACGGCCAGAATGACGGCGTCGTAGCCGCCGGCCTTGATGAACTCGGGGTGACGGTGGTGTTGAGCTTCAGCTCAATGGCGTTCTTCTCCACCTGATGGATCAGGTAGTTCTTCAGGCGCATCAGATCGACCTTCAGATCGTCATAGTCGGTGAACTTCAGCAGGCCACCCAGCTTGTCGGTGGCCTCGGCCAGTGTCACCTGATGGCCGCGCTGTGCGGCAGTGACAGCGGCCTGCATGCCGCCGGGGCCGCCGCCCACGACCAGCACTTTGCGCTGACGCTTGGCGGGGGCGCTCATGCGGTCAAAGCGGCACTCCTGAGCGGTGCGGGGATTGACGGCGCAGGACAGGTTGTTGCCGTTGTGCAGACCGGTGAGACAGTCCAGGCAGCGCAGGCAGGGGATGATGTCCATGTTGTCGCCGTGGCGGGCCTTCTCAGGGAAGTAGGGGTCGGCAATGCTCTGACGGGCCATGGCCACCACGTCGGCCTTGCCGTCGGCGATGATCTCCTCGGCCAGTTCCGGGGTGTTGATGCCGCCCAGGGTGACGACGGGGGTCTTGACACCGGCGGCCTTGATGGCGGCGGCGTAATGGACGTTCACGCCGTGGGGCAGGAACATGGTGGGATGGGTGTGGACGGCCTGAGCCTCCTCAATGTCCAGACCGGCGGAGACGTGGATCAGATCCACCTTGCCGTCCAGCATCTTGGCGAAGGCGATGCCGTCCTCCTGAGTGAGGCCGCCCTCGATCTCCTCGGAGCCGGACATACGGTACTCGATCAGGAAGTTCTCGCCGCAGCGCTGACGCACCCGGTCGATGACCATCAGGGGAACTTGGCGCGGTTCTCGATGCTGCCGCCGTACTCGTCGGTACGGGTGTTGTACAGGGGGAGATGAACTGATCCAGCAGCCAGCCGTGGCCGCCGTGGAGCAGCACCATGTCGTAACCGGCGGACTTCAGGATCTCGGCGCAGTCAGCGAAGTGGTCGGCCACCACGTTCATATCCTCCTCGGTCATGCCGTGGATGTCGATGCGCTCCTCATAGGGCTCGCCGTGGAGCACGCCCTTCTCGACCTTGTGTACCTCGACGGGGCCCCAGGCCTCCCAGCCCTCGGAATCGGCGTCGGGGTTGGCGCCGGCGAAGGCGACCATGCCGCCGTGGTTCAACTCGTGGCTGGCCAGGGCACCGCCGGCGTGGATGGCACGGGCGATCTCTGCCAGCTTGGGCTGGTTTTTCGGGGGTGCAGGCGAAGCTGCGGGGGTTGGTGCCGGCGTGCTCCCGGTCAACGGGGGTGTCGCCCAGAGTGACAACGGCATAGCCGCCCTTGGCCTTTTCGGCGTAAAAGTCGATCATGGATTCATCGGGACGGCCGTTGAAGTCCATGTGGCTCATCATGTGCGGGGCCACAAAAAGACGGTTTTTGAAGGTGGTCCGCTTGATGGTCAGCGGTTCAAACAGATGAGGATAATAGGGATTCATAAAAGAGAAACCTCCTTTTCAGGTTATATGTCTGCTTCTTTATCATAATAGCGCATCTTTGTCCCGCCGTCAAAGCAGCGGCGGGACAAAAAATGAGATCAGAGATTGGATTTTTCGTAGGGATCCGGGATAGCGGGCTCATCCTCGGGATAGATGGCATCCGGGCCATAGGTCCAGAACGGCTTCTCCAGCGGGTGGCAGAAGTCGCCCATGTCGGGCATTTCGCCGTTGCCGACCATCTTGAGGGCGGGCTCACCCCAGCTGCGGTTATAGGGGTCAGGAACAGGGGAAGAGGGTCATGTGCCAGAACTTCCACTGGCCGTCCTCCTTGATGAACTCCACCTCGTACTTGCCCCAGCACCAGGCACCCTTGTCCTTGCCGGCATCGGGAGCAGTTTCAGAACCCGGGAGATCCAGATGCCGCGGGCAGTCTTGCCGTCGGCGGCGACCTCGATCACATCAGTGCTCATTTCATGGATCATCATCAGGCCGCGGATGGCCTCATAGTCCTCGGGCGTATTGCGGTCGCCGTGAACGCCCACATAGCTCTGATAGACGCCCTCGTAGCCGACAAATTTGCCGAAGGGCATGGTCTGGCTCACATCGTCCCGCTTGGACCACAGCTCCATGAATTCCTTGTTGCGGAAGGCACTATGCAGATAAGAGTAACGGCCCATCAGGTTGCGGCAGGCCTGCACAGCCTCCAGCCGCTCCGCCTGAAGCATCAGATCATTCAGTTCACTCATTCTTTCAGCCCTCCTCGTCCATAAAGGTGATGCCAACATCCTCAAAGTGCTTATAGGGCCACGGAATGGCCGGCTCGTTGGCAGGGTAGACTTCGGCAGGGGAGTAAGTCCACATGGAAACGTTCTTCTCGGCACTGGTAAAGGCAAATTCATCGGCTGTGGGCTGCTCGGCTTCTACCCAGCTGGTGCCGTACTCGCACTTGAACAGCGGGTACAGGCGCATATGCCAGATCTTCCACTGACCGTCGGCATCCTTGATGAAGTCCACAGCGTACTTGCCCCAGCACCATTCGGCGTGGGCCTTACCGTCACCGGTCTCATCGGGACGGCCGGGCACCTGACCGTCCACATAGGTCTCGTGGCCGGGGCTGATCCATGCACCCTTGGCGGTCTTGCCGTCCTCAGCCACTTCGATGACCTCGGTGTCCATCTCGTGCATCATGACCGCGCCGCGGAGAGAGTCCAGCATACCGGGATCATTGCGGTCGCCGTGATCCTTCAGGTAGCAGGCTTTGACGCCCTCAAAGCCCTTGTAGCTGCCCCAGGGCATCACCAGCAGGTCGTCATCGCGCTTGGCCCACAGGTCGATATACTCATTGTTGCGGAAAGCGGTGTGATAGTAACTGTACTTGCCCATCAGATTGCGGCAGGCCTGCACAGCTTCCAGCCGCTCCAGCTTCATGGTCAGCTGTTCCAGCATCTCCTGTTCACTCATCGTTCAGACCTCCTTTACTGGTAGTCGGCCCACAGCGGGGGCACGGCGTCCTCATAGTGCTCATAGGGCAGGGAGGCTCCGGCTCATCGGCAGGATAGACCGTGTCGGCGCTCCAGGCCCAGTTGGGTTTGGGCAGAGGCTTGTGGTTCTGGAAGGGGAAGTCCACGGGATCCATGTCAGGGGTGCTCCGTCCAGGGAACATAGAAGTCGGTTTTGTAGATCGGCCACAGACGCATTTTCCAGAACTTCCAGACACCGTCGGTGTCCTTGATGAAGTCTACCTGGTATTTGCTCCAGGCCCATTCGCAGGAGGAGACCATCGGTGCGTCGGGGGGCACGGGATCGCCCTTCTTCCAGCCGGGGATCTTCTCAAAGTCAGGAATGAAGCAGCTCTCGTGGCCGGGGCTGATCCAGACACCCTTGGCGGTCTTGCCGTCACCGGCGACCTCCAGCACTTCCGTATCCATGCAATGCATCATCATGCCGCCCTTGAGAATGGGGAATTCTGGATCTCCGGATCGTTGCGGTCGCCATGATCCTCGAGGTAGCATTTGCGCACGCCCTCGATACCCTGATAATAGCCCCAGGGCATGACCAGCAGGTCATCGTCCCGCTGGGCCCACAACTGAACGTAGTCCTTGTTGCGCATCGCGGTATGCAGGTAAGAGTACTTGCCCATCAGATTGCGGCAGGCGTGAGCGGCTTCAATGCGGTCAAAGCCTAGCTTCAGCTCGTCCAGCGTTTTTTGCCATGTACATCGCTCCTTTATATTTATTTCGTGCCGTTTCAGAATAAAGCGGCACAATGATCTTCTTCACTAACTTTATCCTAAGAAAAGAGGGAAGTAAAGCGACAAAATAGCGTGTGTCCACAACGGAGCGTTACAGTTTGGAGTACAGAAAGCCGGCAGAACGGGGCACTTGAAGGATTGAAAATGGTGTGTTAAAATATCACTATATATTATTGTGTATTTGGTATGACGCAGCCTGTCATATCATAATCTGACTTTCCTTTTCGCCCGTTTTCGGTAAAATAACTGAAATGAACGGAAGAAGAGGCATGGAGATAAAAAGAAAAGGCAGGGTTCAGAATGGTCAATGAGACGACAGTAAAGTCCTTCCTGACTCTGGTTCGGGTGGGCAGCTTTACAGAGGCGGCAAAGCAGCTTTTTTGAGTCAGCAGGCGGTCAGCAAGCAGGTCGCCAAGCTGGAGCAGGATCTGGAGTGTACGCTTTTGAGCCGTGAGCGCGGTAAGCTGGTGCTGACCGATGTGGGAAAAATCTATTATAAAGCGTTCACAGAGATGGAGGAGGTTCTCACTGCCGCCCGGACAGAAGCCGGGCGCATGACGGCCAATCAGGACAATCTGCTGGCCATCGGCCAGCCTGAGCTTCTGGACCTCCAGCAGGTGGGTCGGTCGCTGCTGCGGGATTTTCAGAGCCAGAATCCCAGCCTCCGCATGGTCTATAAGAGTGCGCCTTCGTGGATGGTGCTGAAGTGGCTGGAGGCCGGAGAAGTGGACGTGGCCTTTACCTTTGCGCCGGAGATCCAGAACCGGGAGGAGCTGGATTATGTGGTGGTGGAGCAGCTTCAGGAGATGCTGGTGGTCTCGGCGGACCATCCCAAGGCCACGCCGGACGCCAATTATCTGGATTTCCGGGATGAGCGGGTGTTCTATTCCCCCAGTCCGGAGAATGAAAACAATCAGTTGAAGGTGCGCCTGGAGGCCATGGGCTTCCCGACGGACAAACTGATACCGGTGGACAACATTCTGTCCTCCTGCGCTTCCGTGGAGCAGATGCAGGGCGTCAACTTCCTGCTGGAGCACTGCACCATGCTCAACAGCAAGACCTTCCGGGCCTATCCGGACTGCCATGTGGTCACGCTGGTGCTGGCCTACCGCAAGGACAACCGGAAACGCGCTGTGCGGCATCTGGTGGACGAGGCCGCCAAACGGCTCAAGCGGGTAGATATTTAAATCAGCGAATAACGCAGCTCAAACGGGCGGATACAAATGTATCTGCCCGTTTTTTTGTATGTGTCAAAAAACGACCTGCTGAATTTGTGGAATATCACAACAAATAAGAACGCAATGTAACGGTTGGTTGTGCTCGCGGGCGATTTCGTTGCTTTACAGTTTGGCGGGAATCGGTTACTGTAAAATAGAAAACGAAGGCTTTTGAGAGCTTGTTTCACAGATAAGATTCAGGAGGATGATTATATGCGCGAGATGATCGTGGACGGCGTTCAGCTGCTGGAGGAAACTACCGAGCTGTGCAAGCTGACGCTGAAGGAGGGGGCCAAGCTGACCGCTCCCGAGGGCAAGTTTGTCCAGCTGACTGTGGACGGTGTTGGCCATGAGCTGAAGGCCGGCACTTATTATGGTGACATCGTGCTCACCGTGGCGGAGAATTATCATATGGATCCCCACGGCCTGATGCTGATGATGGGCCGCAGCGAGGAGTTCCGCACTGCCGCCGTGATCTCCGACAACAAGGTCGCCGAGGCCAAGGGTGTGCCCGCTCTGGTGCAGGGCGGCGTGATCACCGGCGACGAGGCCGTCGGCGTGTCCATCTCCAGCGATGAGGAGAATTTCAACGGCATTCTGGTCACCGGCGACAGCGACTATGTGATCGCCGACGCCCACATTGATCTGGACGGCCACGGCTACAACGACTTTATCGGCTCCGGCGCCGGCATTGCCGCCATTGACAATGTGCATCTGACCATTCAGGACAGTGAGCTCACCGTGAACGGTGTCACCCGCTGCGCCGTGCACGTCGGCGGCGACAGTGTTGTCCATGTGGATAACTGCCGCATTGAGAACAGCAGCCCCGATGACGCCGACTGGATGGGCGACTTCAGCTGGGGCATTGCCGTCACCGGCACCAACCGCCTGGTGCAGCTGTGCGACAACGGCACCGTGTACTACACCAACTGCGACCTCAAGACCAACGGCTGGGGCGTGTTCTCCATTGACGGCTGCGATGACTCCGCCAATATCTTTGTCAAGGACTGCAACGTGGAGCTGTCCGGCCCCCGTGCGGTGGGCTACGGTGCCTTCTGCATCGGCGACCGCAATATCGTCAGCTTCGACCACAGCAACGTCCATGTCGACGGCTATCCTCTGCTGGTGCGCGGCATGATCGGCGCCGCCCGCGCCGAGATCGTCAACGGCTGCGAGGTCACCGGCAACCGCAACGGCGTGTTTGTCATCGGCGACAAGAACACTCCCGTGACCATCTCCGACTCCAGCATCGTCACCGGCAAGTCCACCATCGTGGTCAAGGGCTCCGCCACTGACTTCCACATCACCAATTCCCCACCTGCAGGCCGGCAACGGCACCATCCTCCAGCTGCACGACAACGACGAGGGCGGCATGGACGCCACCTCCGTTGTGGTCGCCACTGACGAGAAGGACGAGTATGTCGAAGGCCGCGACCTGACCGCATTTGATCCCGCTCTGGACGTGTCCGCGGAGCTGGTCGACATGACCGTGGAGGGCAACTTCTTCAACTCCACCACCAACCTGCACATGGAGCAGTACCTGCGCAACGACGACGCCCCCCACCACCGCCCCCACCTTTGGCGGTATGTTCGCGCCTCCCGCTGACGCTCCGGCAGGCGGCCCCGGCGCACCCGGCGGCCCCGAGGGTGCTCCCGGCGCCGATCATCCCGATCCCCACATGGGTCATGACAAGGATCTGCGCGGTCCCAAGAACATGCTGATCGAACTGAAGAATACCCGCGTGGAGGGCATCATCTCCTCCGCCGCTCAATCCTATCGTGAGGGCGTGAAGGTCATCAACCAGGCCAACCGCCTTGAGCTGAGCAACATCACCCAGACTGCCGCTCCCACCGTAAACAACGGTGTGATCGTGCGCATGGATCGCTTCAGCTCCTGGCTGGTCACCGGCACCAGCTACATCACTGCGCTGGAGCTGGGCGAGAACGCCATCGTCAAGGGTGCCCATGGCAAGAAGCTGGTCATGACCGTGGACGGCGTTGAGACTCCCGTCGAGTGGGGTCACAGCTACTACGGCAAGATCGTGCTGAGCCTGGCCGACTGATCGGCAAAAACCTGATAAGTCCATAGGTTTTCCCTGATTTAAGGCACGCCGCGAAATGCGGCGTGCCTTAAAAATAGAATCGAGGGTGTCAAAAATCGACGCTTATTTTTTGTGCACTTTCACAACAGAATGTTAAAATGGTAACACATTGTTGTGATGCCGCCCCATTTCGTTTCTTTACACTGAAATGGGCTTATAGTAAAATGCTTACTGTAAGAATGCGCAGGTATCTGTGCATTGTGCACAGTCGGTCTCTTCTGGGGGAGGAGGGGCCGGATGAGCTGTGCAGTCCCGTGAAAACGGGGGAGATAACTCAATAAGAGAAAATGAGGAGGTAAACTATGTCTTCAGCAGCATCCGCAGCAGCCAGTTCTGCTGCCGCCGCTTCCGGAATTCCCTTCCTGAGCAGCGTTCCTGTTTCCGCCGCCCTGCTGGTCATTGGCATCGTTCTGTTCGTTGTCATGTGCTACAAAGGGCATCCACACTGCCGTTTCTGCTATCATTGCGTCCGCTATCGTCGCTCTGGGCAGCAGCACCGGCTTCCTCGACACCATCACCACCACCTGGTCCAAGGGCCTGGGTGACTTCGCTCTGCAGAGCGGCCTGGCCTTCATCTCCGCCGGCCTGTTCTCCTATCTGATGCGTGAGACCCGTTCCGGTGAGGCCATTGCCGATAAGTTCATCAAGATCATCGGCGCTGACCACTCTCCTACATCATTGCCGTCACCGCTGCTGTCCTGCAGCTGGCCGGCATCCAGAGCTACATCTTCATCGTGGCCACCATGACCTTCTCTCTGATGAAGCAGGCAAACCTGCCCATCTACATCGGTTATGCGGCCTGCATCGCGGTGCCTCCCATCATCACCTTCACGATGCCCGGTGTTACCGCTATGCCCAACGTGCTGCCCACCACCTTCCTGGGCACCACCACCTGGGCTGCTCCCGTGCTGTCTCTGGCCACCGCTGCTACCGGCATCGTTCTGATGATCATCTATATGCAGCACCTCATCAAGCAGGCTCGTAAGAACAACATCGGCTACACCACCGACGAGGAGAACGAGTATGGCGCCAGCAAGATGTTCGGCGACATTGAGCTCCCCGCTTTCTGGAAGTCCGTTCTGCCCATCATCCTGGTCATCGTTCTGGCCGCTGTGTTCCAGCTGGGTATTGGCTGGAACGCCATGAACGCCCTGATCTTCGCCATGTGGATCACCTCCGCCGTTGTCGTTCTGCTGAACTGGAACGTCGTCATCCACCAGATCAAGATCACCCGCGCTCTGAGCCAGGGCTGCACCGAGATGTTCCCCTTCATCGTCATGTCCGGCTGCGTTTACGGCTTCGGCATGGTGACTCAGCAGGCCGCCTGCTTCAAGCCCCTGCTCAACATGATCATGAGCATCAACCTGAACCCCTACATCACCTGCTGGCTGTCCGTCTGCCTGATCGCCGCTCTGTGCGCCGACGGTGTCAGCGGCATGGTCATGTGGTTGTCCATCTTCGGCAGCCAGTACGGCATGGGCAGCGCGCTGCAGGTTTCCGGTCAGGTCAACCCCGCCGCTATCCACCGTATCGCGGTTTCCGCTGCGACCACCTTCGACTCTCTGCCTCATTCCCCGATGCTGGCTCAGGGCATGGCCGTGTTCAAAACCAACATGAAGGAATCCTACAAGTACAGCTTCGTTCTGACGGTCGTCTTCCCCGTGATCTTCAGCCTCGTTGCTGTGGTCGGCGCCATCATCTTCTATTGATCGCCTGACGGTTTCTTTAAAACCACAACAGGAGCCGGGATGCTTGCATCCCGGCTCCTGAGCGTCAAAGGGTCTTTCGCATTTACTACTCTTTGTTTCCCGAGCCCTGAATGCCTTGACAGCAAAGGCTTTTGTCCGCTATCATAAGTGCAATGCCCACACGGGCTTCACTCTTATAAAAAGGAATTGAACCAATGAAAAACAGCAAAAGCAAGCGCATCCTGTTCATTATGTTTTTCCCGGTGGTGTTCGTGCTCATTATGCTCACCATCGGCCTGCCGCAGCAGCTGCTCACCGCAGCCACCGTGGGTGCTGAGAAGTTTAAGGTCACGGACTTCAACTTCTATTACTATGAGGCCTATTACAGCTTTGTCAACGAAAAGTACAACCGGCTGGGCGATATCGGTCTGAACATCGATAAAAAGCTCAAGTCCCAGCAGTATGACGAAGATCACAGCTGGCGCGAGCACTTCCGCGACGAAGCGCTGGACGATATGCAGGAGTATCAGATCCTGAACGCCGAGGCGGACAAGGCGGGCTTTGATGCGTCCGATGAGGTGGAGTCCGTGCGCGCAGAGAAGGCGGAGACCATCCGCAATGCCTGCATTTCCGCCAATATCACCGACGAGGATAAATACCTCTCAAGCTCTATGACGGGGGCATGACGGAGAAGATTTTCTATACGCAGCTGGCCAGCCGCACCCGGGCTGAGGCCTACCGCGCTGTGGTGCTGGAAGAGCTGGCACCCTCCGCCGCCGACGTGGAGGAGTTTGCCAGAAATTACGCAGGGGCGGAGGAGGTATCAGACCGCCGATGTGGTGGTCACCATGGTCAAGCCCGCCGCGGATCGCTCCAGCGGCGAGACGGAAGAGCGCCAGTGGGAGAACGCAGAGACCTACGCCAAGGCCATTCAGACCCGGGCGGAGCAGAACGGCGGCGGCCTGGACGCCTACACTGCACTGGCCAGCCAGTACAGTGATCTGAACGACACAGATCATCCGGACGGCCACTTTGCCGCCCTGACCAAGGATGACGTGGAGGATACGCTGGAGGCGTGGTGTTTTGATCCTGCCCGCCAGAGCGGCGACAGCGCCGTCCTGCGGGATGAGACCGGCGTCTATCTGGTCTATTTCAATGGCTTTGGTGAGACCAATCTGATGGCGCAGGCCCGGGAGCAGCTCCTGCAGGAGCGCTATGAGCAGTGGCTCGAGGATCACAAGACGGGGCATGAAGTCAGCACCAGCAGCTTTGGCATGCTGATCGCCGGTTAAGGAGGGACGGAGCATGAAGAAGAAAAAAGAGACTCAGGCTGCCGCCCCTCAGCAGGAGCGCGTCAAGCCCACCAAGCAGCAGCGCAAGCATCATATTCTGATGCTGCTGTTCGTGGTGCTGTTCATCGCCGCCATCTGGGTGATCCGCTATCCTCAGAACTATGTGAATATGTTCATTGCCCACTATGACGGTACTGCCAGCGTGCTGGAGTCCCTGAAGGGATTGAAGCGCTCCGATGTGGAGCGGGGGGAGCTGCTGCCGTACCAGCAGGCCTTTGACGACTGGAAGGAGACCCATCTGCGGGACGAGGTCTCTGTGACCGCGGATGACGGCGTCACCCTCAAGGGCGGCCTGTATGACGCGGGCAGCGACGTGACCGTAGTTCTGCTCCACACCTTCGACGGCAGCAGCACTGACACGGTCTACCTGTTTGCCGACTACTACGCCCGGAAGGGGTACAACATCCTTTTGCCCGATGGCCGTGACCACGGCGAGAGCGGCGGCGATGTGGTGACCTATGGCCGGGACGAGGGCGGCGATCTGGTGCGCTGGGTGGAGCTTCTGCGGGACACCTATGGCGCGGACTCCAAGGTCATTCTTCACGGCGATACGCTGGGCGCCAACGAGGCGCTGGCCGGTGCCAAGCTGCTCCAGCAGGACGGCACCCTCTCCGATATGCTCACCTTTGTCGTGGCGGAGAGCCCCATTTCCAACCTCTATGACGGGGCGGCTTACCTCATGAAGGAGCAGTTCAAGCTGCCCGGCTTCATGGTGGCCATTGGCGATTCCTTTGCCAAGAAGCCGCTTGGTTCCAGCATGAAAGACATTGACCTGGTAGAGATGACCGAGGGCTGCACGGTGCCGCTGCTGGTCATTCAGGGCGACGGGGACACGGTCGTGGATCCTGCCGCCGTACAGAGCTTTATGACGGCTACGCCGGGGAAAAGCAGCTGATCCTGACCTCCGGTGCGGCCCACGGTATGGCCTATGTTGAGAACGCAGACGAGTGCGAACAGGCGCTGGACGGCATGATCCAGAGCTGTGTAAAGTAAGCAAACCGATAAAAAAAATGCGCCGCCGTACATTCAATGTGCGGCGGCGCGTTTGTATCAAAGGGCCTCTACGGAATGTGAGATCCGCAGAGGCCCTTCCGCATTCCGGTGGGGATGCAATGAAAAGGGAAAGAAAAGCAATTGCCGGACTTGATGCGGTGATAGGGACATTCTGTCCGGGAATAGGATAGCTCAGTCTGAAAAAAGGAGCTGACGCATATGCTGTCCCTTTGACCCTTCTGCTGTTTCAGGGCAATTTCTTCTCTCTGCGGATGAACACGGCAAGCTCCTTTCCCCGGCCCTTAAAGCCGGAGGAGGAGCGTCGCCTGCTGGCCGAGGCTGCGGAGGGGGATCTTGCGGCCCGAAATAAGCTCATTGAACACAACCTGCGTCTGGTTGCCCACATCGTAAAAAAATATTACACCCAGACCGGCGATACCGACGACCTCATCAGTATCGGCACCATCGGTCTCATCAAGGCCGTCAATACATATCGGCCGGATAAAAAGATCAAACTGGCCACCTATGCAGCGCGGTGCATTGAAAATGAGATTTTGATGTACCTCCGCAAGACCCGAAAACTGTCGGGGAGGTGTCGCTCTCTGAGACGCTGGACACAGAGGGGGGACGGCGGAAATCTGTCTATTCAGGATCTGATCCGAGTGGATGACAATATGCTGGAGGAGTTGGACAATCGGGACGCCTGCCAGCGGGTGCGTGCATGCGTGGAGCAGGTGCTGGACGCGCGGGAGAAGCAGATCATCATGGGCCGCTATGGGCTGGACGGCGGACCACCCAGGACGCAGAGAGAGTTGGCGCAGCAGTGCGGCATCAGCCGCTCCTACATTTCCCGCATTGAAAAGCGGGCGCTTCAGAAGCTGGGTGAGGCCATGGAGCGGGATGGATCGTCGAACCAAAGGGGAAATCAAACTTGAATTGTAAACTTGGCTGTTATATAGGTTGACAATCGAGACGATTTCCGCTAAGATAGAGCTACCCCAAACGAGAGGAAGTAATTTGTGTGAAGAATAAGAAGAGCTCTGTCTATCAGCTGACGGTCTGTGCCCTGATGGCGGCGGTCATGTGCGTGATCGGCCCAATGTCCATTCCCATCGGTGCGGTGCCGGTCTCCTTTACCAACTTTGTGATCTGCCTGACCGCCTGCCTGCTTGGCTGGAAGTGGGGCAGCGTCAGCGTCATCGTCTATGTGCTGCTGGGTACCTTCGGTCTGCCGGTGTTCTCCGGCTATGCCGGCGGACTTGCCAAACTGGCCGGGCCTACCGGCGGCTATATCATCGGCTATGTGTTCATCACGCTGATCGGCGGCGCGTTTATTGTCCGTTTCCGCAGCAGCTATATCTGGACGGTGATCGGTCTGGTGCTGGGTGTGGCCGTGACCTATGCGTTTGGTACGGCGTGGTTCGTGCTCCAGATGAAGTGTGAGTTGGGGTACGCCATGACCGTGTGCGTTCTGCCCTTCATCGGCTGGGACCTGTTGAAGATCTGCGCCGCCACGGCAGTTGGGGCCACGGTTCGCCGGGCGCTGATCCGCTCCCACCTCATCGAGGACAAATATCAGGAAGTGACCGCGTAACGTAAAAGAGAATTCCTGGATCCGAATGGATCCAGGAATTCTTTTGCTTAATTTTTGTATCCTGTGAGCGTTTTTCAATGCCTCTGATAAAGATGTCCGCCACGGTGTTGGTGTACGCCTCCTGTTCCACATCCCGGGAATACCGTTGATGGTTTCATAGAGGATGGTATAGGCGGTGAGGGAGGCAAAGAAGCTGGTCACCGCCACTTTTACGTCGATATCGGGGCGGATGGTGCCCTCCTGCTGGAGCCGGACCAGAAATTCCGAGAAATTCCTGCGGGCGGTGCAGAAGCTCTTTTCGTAGTAGGCAGTGCCGAACTCCGGAAACTTGTGCGAGTCCCGGATCACGCTGCCCAGAAAGGCGGCGCGGTCAGAGTCCCGGGCGATGGCCATGTAGCTCTCGGCTACGTTGTGGATGGCCTGCCGCCAGTCGGCGCAGTTGGCACCGGCTACGGCCTCCGGCGGGATGGCATGGGTGTAGAGCTGGAGCACCTGGAAGAACAGATCCTCCTTGCTGGAACAGTACTGGTAGAGCGCCGCCTTGGAGAAGCCGATCTCCCGGGCGATGTCATCCATAGTGGTATCCTCAAAGCCCTGCTCACCGAACAGGCGCAGAGCCACCCGGGTGATCTCCTCCCGGCGGCGGTCGAATTCCGGCCGCATCCGGGCCACCTCCGGGATATTGAGGGCGTTGAAGAGCTGCTTCTTGCCGTCAAAGTAGAGGTAGATGGTGGAAGGAGAGATATGGGCCTCATTGGCAATGTCAATGATTTTGGTCTCAGAATAGCCTTTTCGCAAAAAAACTGCCGTTGCGGCAGCTTCGATCTTGGCTTTCAGGCCCGCTTTCCTGCGTTCGTTATTCATGGGGACGGGCTCCTTTCAAATTGAAAGTTTATATTATAAGTAAACCACACTGAAAGACTTTTGTCAAATACAAATAGAATTTATCTGCCTATTTAGTAGAAATTTATTCAATTTCATGGTATGATGTGGTAAAGAACCCTGCTGAAAAGGGAATCACTCGATTCCCGCACCGCATAAGGAGGCGCGTATTTCGTGGAGGAAGAGCTCAAAACATTGCAGCGCTGGATGGACGAGAGCAGCCGGATCGTGTTTTTCGGCGGAGCGGGGGTGAGCACGGAGAGCGGTATTCCGGACTTCCGGAGCGTGGACGGATTATACCATCAGCACTATTCCGATCCGCCGGAGACCATCCTGAGCCGCAGCTTTTTTGTAAACAATCCGGAGGGATTTTTCCGCTTCTACCGGGATAAGATGCTGTTCCCGGACGCACAGCCCAATGCGGCCCACCGCAAGCTGGCAGAGCTGGAACAGGCTGGCAAGCTGACGGCGGTGGTGACTCAGAATATCGACGGTCTGCACCAGAAGGCCGGGGAGCAAGCGGGTCTACGAGCTGCACGGGGCGGTGAGCCGCAACTATTGCGAGCGGTGCCATACGTTCTATTCACTGGAGGAGGTTATGAATACCACCGGTGTCCCCCGCTGTGCCTGCGGAGGCGTGATCAAGCCGGATGTGGTGCTCTATGAGGAGAGCCTGAATGACGATACGGTGAATGGTGCGGTCAGTGCCATCCGGCAGGCGGATATGCTCATTGTGGCAGGCACCTCGCTGGTGGTCTATCCGGCAGCGGGACTCATCAACTATTACCGGGGGATAAACTGGTGCTCATCAATCTCCAGCCTACTTCCGCAGATCGCATGGCGAATCTGGCGCTCCATGCCAAAGTGGGTGAAGTGCTGGGGCAGATCAAGGTCAATCGGTAAATACAGAAAAGAAAAAGGCTTGGGCAGATGCCCAAGCCTTTCATTCGGCAAACTTAATCCACATCCCAGTCGGCGTAATCGTCATACTCCGGGGAACTCGGTGTAATGCTTCTTGCGATCGGTCAGCTCCCGCAGATAATCCAGCATACCGAAGATGGCGCAGAACAGCGCGGCGATTGCCACGCAGGCGGTCAAGATCTGGGTAAAGGTACGGAGCGTGAATTTCTTCATGATGGGTTTCCTCCTTCAGGCGTTCCTCTGCTAAAGAGAAGTTTACTCGTTTTTGCCATGAAATGCAAGGCGTTTCGGAAATTTTAACCCTCGGGCGGCTTTTGGGTATCCTTATGTGCCCGGAAAGACGAAATCTCTTCCGGTGTAAAGAAGGGTTTCGGCAGCAGACCGATTTCAACCTGATAACGCTTGAACACTTCAAAGGCCAGCTCGGCCCGGCGCTTGCTGCTCTCCCTGCGCAGATAGCGGGGATCCAGGTCGCCAAGACGCACCCGATCCAGCCCGTCGGCATCTTTGAGCAGCTGAGCCAGGTTGACCGCCCGCTCCAGATCGGCGGGGTGATAGCCGGCTACGGTCTCCCGAAGCACCGGCTCGTGGCGGGAATGGGCGTCTACCATGCCCTGCAGGATGTGCAGATCGTCTCCGGTGCGGCCGGTGATCTCGCCAATGCGCTGAGCCGGAGCGCCAGCCGTGGAGGTCGTCCACCCAGTCGTTCTGGCGACCCACATCGTGGTAGGAGCAGGCCAGCAGCAGAAGCTCTGTATCCGCCCGGTCAAGTCCTTCCTCCATAGCGCAGAAGCCGCCCTGAAGGATGGTGCGCTCAATATGGCCGAGGCCGTGCATTGTGCTGACAAAGAGCACGCTGTGGTTCAGTTCGGTCAGCGTTTGAATCAGAAGGGGATAAAACTGCCAGCCGGTCAGCCGGTCAAATTCGCCTTGGAACTGCCCCCAGTTTCCGGCCTTCAGCACTTCCAGCATCGGATGTTCCGTCATGTGATCCGCCTCCTTGGGTCAGAATCAGAATACTGTTTTTATTTTACGCCGTGCGCTGTAAAAATGCAAGCCGCCGCCGGACACTCCCGTCCGGCGGCGGCTCATAGTTTTACAGAATTTCACCGCCCGCAGGCTGTGATCTTTCTCTGAAAAGAAAATCAGAGATTTCCTTTTCAGAGCGTTTTCAAGACGGCACCCTTGTCCGCCCAGGCTGGCATAGCGGGCCAGGTAGCCTGTCTTGATCTTGGGCTCAGGCATGACCAGCTTCGCCTTGCGCTCAGCCAGCACGTCGTCGCTGACCTCCAGATGGACGCGGTGGGCGGGAATGTCGATGGCGATGAGGTCGCCCTCCTCCACCAGGCCGATGGTCCCGCCGGAGGCCGCCTCCGGGGGAGACGTGTCCGATGGACGCGCCCCGGGTGGCGCCGGAGAAGCGCCCGTCGGTGATGAGGGCCACGTCCTCGCCCAGGCCCATGCCGCAGATGGCGGAGGTGGGGTTGAGCATCTCCCGCATGCCGGGGCCGCCCTTGGGGCCTTCATAGCGGATGACCACCACGTCGCCGGGCTGGATGCCGCCGGCATAGATGACGGAGATGGCTTCCTCCTCGGAGTTGAACACCCGGGCGGGGCCGGAGTGGTGCATCATCTCAGGGGCTACGGCGGACTGCTTCACCACGCAGCCGTCAGGAGCCAAATTGCCGAACAGCACGGCGATGCCGCCAGTGGCCCAGATAGGGGTTGTCGATGGGGCGGATGGTCTCCGGGGCGAGATTTCTGCGTTGGCGATGTTTTCGCCCACGGTTTTGCCGGTGCAGGTGATGAGGTCGGTGTCGGATGAGTCCTGCGTCCGCCAGCTCCGCCATCACGGCGTACACGCCGCCGGCCCGCTCCAGGTCCTCCATGTAGGTGTCCCCGGCGGGGGCCAGGTGGCACAGGTTGGGGGTCTTGGCGCTGGTCTCGTTGACCATGTTCAGGTCGATGTCAATGCCGCACTCGTGGGCGATGGCGGGCAGGTGGAGCATGGTGTTGGTGGAGCAGCCCAGGGCCATATCCACCGTCTCGGCATTGTGGAAAGCTGCCTCGGTCATAATGTCCCGGGGCCGGATATTCTTTTCCACCAGGTCCATGATCTGCATCCCGGCGTGCTTGGCCAGGCGCAGCCGGGCGGACCAGACGGCGGGGATGGTCCCGTTGCCCCGCAGGCCCATTCCGATGGCCTCGGTCAGGCAGTTCATGGAGTTGGCGGTATACATGCCGGAGCAGGAGCCGCAGGTGGGGCAGGCGTTGTTCTCGTACTCCTCCAGCCCCGCCTCGTCCAGCTTGCCCGCGTAGTAGGCGCCCACCGCCTCGAACATATGGGACAGGCAGGTGCGGCGGCCGTCATTCATCGTACCGGCCAGCATAGGTCCACCGGAGACGAAGATGGTGGGGATGTTTACCCGGGCGGCGGCCATGAGCAGGCCGGGCACGTTCTTGTCACAGTTTGGGATCATCACCAGACCGTCAAACTGGTGGGCCATCGCCATGGCCTCGGTGGAGTCGGCAATGAGGTCCCGGGTGACCAGGGAGTATTTCATGCCCACATGGCCCATGGCATCCCGTCACACACGGCGATGGCGGGGAACTCCACGGGGGTGCCGCCGGCCATGCGCACACCGGCCTTGACGGCCACGATCTCGTTCTTGGAACAGACGATACCGACCAGCGGGCGGGCCTGCTCCTCGGGCGTCAGGCCCAGGGCGGCAAAAGAGAGCGGTTCGGGGCGCGGTCAACGCCCTTGGTGACGTTATCAGAACGCATAGGAATAACCTCCGTGTAGTCAAAATAAAGATTCCTGTGTTCGGGAACAGACAGAAAACCTGGAGCCAGGCGCCAGCTCTTCTGTCCGCCCCGGAACAAATAAAGTAAAGCCCCGGCAGACGGGCAAGGCCCGCCCGCCGGGGTGCGTATGATAAGCGGGGAATGGAGCTTACTTGGAAGCAGCGTCCAGATCGGCATCACCGGTGCCGTTGTTCTTCCACAGCATGTTCTCGCGCAGGTACTCGCCCACGGTCTCCATGGGGTGCTTGGCCAGAGCGGCACGCTTGGAGTTGAAGAAGGTGCGGCCGAAGCTCTTGTTCTCGGCGATCCAGCGGCCGGCGAAGGTGCCGTCCTGAATGTCGTTCAGAACCGCCTCATGTTGGTCTTGACCTCCTCATGATCGATCACGCGGGGGCCGGAGACGTACTCGCCGAACTCCGCGGTGTCGGAGATGGAGTAGTTCATGGCAGCCACGCCGCCCTTGTTGATCAGGTCGATGATGAGCTTCATCTCGTGGATGCACTCGAAGTAGGCATTTTCGGGGGCATAGCCGGCCTCCACCAGAGTCTCGAAGCCGCACTTCATCAGATCCACCACGCCGCCGCACAGGACAGCCTGCTCGCCGAACAGGTCGGTTTCGGTCTCGTCGTGGAAGGTGGTCTCCATGATGCCGGCGCGGGCGCCGCCGATGCCGGCGATGTAGGCCAGGGCGATCTTCATGGCGTCGCCGGTGGCGTTCTGCTCCACAGCCACCAGGCAGGGCACGCCTTTCCCGGCCACATAGGTGGAGCGGACGGTGTGGCCGGGGCCCTTGGAGCGGCCATGAACACATCTACGCCCTTGGGGGGGACGATCTGCTGATAGCGGATGTTGAAGCCGTGGGCAAAGGCCAGGGCGTTGCCGTCCTCCAGATTGGGGGCGATGTCTCTCTTATACACATCGGCCTGGACCTCGTCGTTGATGAGCATCATCACGATGTCGCCCCACTTGGCAGCCTCAGGCACGGTCATGACTTTCAGGCCGTCCTTCTCCGCCACGGACCAGTTCTTGGAGCCGGCGCGCAGGCCGACGCACACGTCACAGCCGGAATCCTTCAGGTTCAGGGCATGGGCATGGCCCTGGGAGCCGTAGCCGATGATGGCGATCTTCTTTCCATTGAGATAGTTGATGTCACAGTCTTTTGCGTAATACATCTTTGCCATTGTAATGCACTCCTTTTGGTATGACGTTGTTAAACTACAATTCAAAACAGCGTGGGCCGAGGATTCGGCCGGCCGATGGATTGACACTGGGATCACAGCACGTTTTTGCCGTAGTTGTATTCGGTGCGGAGCTTGCTGTCGTCGTAGATGGAGCTGAGGCCCCGCTCGATGGCCAGGGTACCCGTCTTGGCCATCTCCAGGATGCCGAAGTCGGACAGCAGGCGGATCAGCCATCCACTTTTGCTCTTGTCCCCGATCATAGCCATGGTCAGGTCTGCCCTTGGCTCACGTCGATGATGTTGGCCCGGAAGATATTAGCCATCTGGATCACCTCGTCCCGGGCGGCCCGGTCCTCTGCCCGCACCTTGATCATGGCGAACTCGCGCTGGATGGAGGTCTCCTCGTCCAGGATCTTCACCACCTGCACCGGGATCAGCTTCCGGCACTGGGCGGCGATCTGATTGACCATCAGCTCGTCCCCCAGGATCACGATGGTGATGCGGGTCAGGCCGGGCTGGCTGGTCTCGCCGGAGACGATGGACTCGATGTTATATCCCTTGCGGGAGAACAGCCGGGCGACCTGGCTGAGGACGCCGGGGATGTCCTGGACCAGCAGGGAGAGGGTGTAGAGCTTCTTTTCTGGATCAAAGGTCTTGTTCATCCGTGCCGCCCCCCTTACTTCAGCAGAAAATCAGTGATATGGGCGCCGCCGGCCACCATAGGCCGGACCATCTCGTCCATGTCCACCTGGCAGTCGATGACATAGCCGCAGCCGCATGACAGGGCCTCTTGAAGGGCCTGCTCCATCTCCGCGCGGTTGGTGACCCGCCGGCCCTTCAGACCGTAGGCCTCGGCCAGCTTCACGAAGTCGGGACCGCGGTCCAGGGTGGTCTCGGAGTAGTGCTCCTGATAGATCAGGTGCTGCCACTGGCGGACCATGCCAAGAGTTCCGTTGTTGAACACCACGGTGATGATGGGAAGGTGGTAGTGCTCCACAGTGGCCAGCTCGTGGCAGTTCATGCGGAAGCAGCCGTCTCCGGTGGTGTGGATGACCACCTTGTCCGGGTTGCCCACCTTGGCTCCGATGGCGGCTCCCAGGCCGAAGCCCATGGTGCCAAAGCCGCCGGAAGTGAGCAGCTGGCCGGGGTAGTCGAAGTGGAAGTGCTGGATGGACCACATCTGATGCTGCCCCACGTCGGTGGCTACGATAGAGCCCTGGGGCGCCGCCTGCTGGATGGCGTCCAGGATCTGTCCCGGGGTCAGCCGGTCTGTGCCGTGCTCCACCGGCTGTTTTTCCCGCAGGGGGAGGATGTGCTCCTTCCACTCGGTGTGCTGATACTGGGGGAGGCGCTGGTTGAGCAGCTCCAGCACCCGCTTGGCGGAGCGCCACGATGTGGTGGTCGGTAAGCACGTTCTTGTCGATCTCAGAGCGGTCGATGTCGATGTGTACGATCTTGGCCTGGCTGGCGAAGGTGTCCGGCTGGAGGGCCACCCGGTCGGAGAAGCGGCAGCCCACCGCGATGAGCAGGTCGCACTCGTTGCAGGCCACGTTGCTGGCCTGGGAGCCGTGCATGCCCGATCATCCCTGTGGTCAGGGGGTGCGCGCCGGGGAAGCCGCCGCCGCCCATGACGGTGATGGCCACCGGGGCGTCCAGCTTCTCTGCAAAGGTGCGGAACTGCCGGTCCGCCCGGCCCCGGACCACGCCGCCGCCGCAGATCAGCAGGGGGCGCTCCGACTGGGCGATCATGTCCACCAGTGTGTCGATGTCCCCAAGATCGGGCTCGGGGGCCTTCAGGCCGTGGCTCACTGCCAGCTGGCGGATGCTGTTCGTCCCCCGGTTCTGGTCCCAGGGGATGAACTCATAGTCGATCATGGTGTTGAGGAAGGTGACATTTTTCAAAAAGTCGATGAGCACCGGGCCGGGCCGGCCGGTGGCCGCCACGGCAAAGGCCTGGCGCATCACATCAGGAATGGTCTGAGGATCCCGGACCAGATAGGTGGCCTTGGTGATGGGCATGGCGATGCCGGTGATGTCCACCTCCTGGAAGGAGTCCTTGCCCAGCAGCCCCTCACTGACGTTGCAGGTGATGAATACTACGGGGGAGGAGTCCATATAGGCGGTGGCATAGCCGAAGACGGTATCAACGCCCTCAGAACCTGGGATGCTGTCATTCTCATGGGATGATTTCCTCCTTTGGAAATGTGTTATTAGACGGCAGCAGATAAAAAATGCTCCGTCCAGTCAATAGGACGAAGCAAGTAAAACTCCGTGGTACCACCTAAATTCGTACATATAATGTACGCACTCGTGGCCCCGATAACGTGGGGCTGATCCGTTTCCCTCTAATGGGCCTTCGTATCAGCGGTTCAAGGGAACTGCTCCCGGGTGACGTTCGGACGTACACACTGATAGGCGCTCACAGCAAACCGCGCCCTCTCTGGATCAGGATATGCACTCCTACTCTTCCGATCATCGCTTTTGGTTGTTTGTGTTATCATAGCGAGATTGTTGAATTTTGTCAATACAATTCCTGCAAAAAATTTTAGGCTTTAAAGTGATACTTTTCGGCATATTGCAGAAAAATTTTTAATATGCACTTGACAAATAGGAACTGTTCTTATATAATCACATTAACAAGAACGATTCTTGCTAACACAAATCAATCCTACATCATATTATGGAGGTAACAATTATGAAGAAGTATGTATGTCCCGTCTGCGGTTATGTCAGTGATGAGCCCATTGAGAAGTGCCCCATCTGCGGCGCTGAAATGAAGGAGCAGACTGAGGAGAACAAGGTCTGGGCCGCTGAGCACGTTGTGGGCGTTGCCAAGGACGTGCCCGAGGATGTGATCGCCGGTCTGCGCGAGAACTTCACCGGTGAGTGCTCCGAGGTGGGTATGTATCTGGCCATGGCCCGTGTGGCTCATCGTGAGGGCTATCCCGAGGTCGGTATGTACTATGAGAAGGCCGCATGGGAAGAGGCCGAGCACGCCGCCAAGTTCGCCGAGCTGCTGGGCGAGGTGCTGAGCGACTCCACGAAGGCCAATCTGGAGGCCCGCGTGGCCGCCGAGTTCGGCGCCACTCAGGGCAAGGTCGATCTGGCCAAGCGCGCCAAGGAGCTGAACCTGGATGCCATCCACGATACCGTCCATGAAATGGCTCGTGACGAGGCCCGCCATGGCCGCGCCTTCCAGGGTCTGCTGGAGCGCTATTTCGGCAAGTGATCGAGTCCGTATATTGACGCACAGATACGCCTCGATCATGGCGTAGAAAGCCATATAAATCGCGGAAATCAGCACAAAATTGATGCAAACACAGAAATGCGGTTCACAGTTTATCGTGAACCGCATTTTTTGCGTCTATATGCTGGCTTGAAAAAAATATGGGGCGGGTTGTGGGCTGTGCATCTATTTTTCGTAAAACAGCCCACGGAAATGGCGGAATCTATTGGGGCCCAGATGGTTGGCCGCAAGCTGTTTCCGTTGGGTAAGGTTATGACAAAATTAGCAGGCATAGTTAGGACTTAGATAACGGGAGCTTTATACTTAACGGGAAGAAACAATACGGCAGCATTACTTCTGCCCGTCCACCAACTGCTGATACAGTTTCATCAACTCTGCCACGCAGGTGCTTTCGGTCATGTTCTTGACGGAAAAACCATACGCCTGCATCACTGCCCGGTCGTTTTGCTGGTGGGCTTTGCGCAGCTCCGGGGGCATGGTGGCTTCGTCGTAGAGGTCGGCCAGACTGCAATCCGGGTAAAGTCTCCGGGCGTCCAGAATGGCCTGGGCGGTCTGCTCGATTTTGGCCTTCTGCTCCGGTGTCAGGGGTCGGCCATGGGAAGTTGTTGTAGACCACATCCTTGGAATAGCGGTAGTCGCTGAAGAAGCCTCCTGAGCGAAATTTGTTATTGTTCCCATTATATCGTATCAACGCGGCGAATTGAAGCGGCAATTCATAGAATCGTGTTTCCAGAAGGGATAAAAAGCTCGCTAATAAGTGATTATTGAAACCAGATGAAGATCGTTCTGCACGCTGCAACAGAGATATATCCTGCTATCTGTGGGATCTTCCGTCCCGGGTGTATCCGTTATGTGAGCTATGCTTTTTGCGGTTTACCGGAGGCAGGGGTCACCGCTACGGTGGTGC